>Ga0326728_10003532_pt1 | contig 48157 bp, 42 predicted proteins | sample MB3enrmetagenome_FD_207602 | JGI IMG/M metagenome (GOLD analysis project Ga0326728, IMG submission 207602) | Lab enriched peat soil microbial communities from McLean, Ithaca, NY, United States - MB31MN | ecosystem: Environmental > Terrestrial > Soil > Wetlands > Peat | place: USA: New York... | reverse complement strand
TGCCGGAGTCAAGGTCAGCAAGGAGGAATTTGACGCGGTTTGCCTCCGGCTGGACAAGTTCCATGGCGACTGGAACTATTCGATCCGTCCTCGAAAGCTGCCGTAATTGGAACTCTTATTCCGTCACGCCTACTTAGGTTAGATTCAGAATTGTTGCGGTGTGGGGCCCGAACCGGCCGGGCACGGAACGGTCGGAACCGTCAGGGCCGTTGCGGAGGACGGAGGCATCGTTCATACTCCGAGCATGACCCTCAAGAATGCGGCATTGCTGGCTCTGATCGGAACGATTCTCACAACGGCGCTTCTGGCCTTTCATTTCATTCTCAACGTGGTGAATGTCCTGCGGGGGCTGGTTCCCGCCGTGATGCTGGTCTCGTCGCTCATCTATGCGTTTGGCGCCTTTAGCCTGGCGGTGTTCTTCTTCGTTTTCCACAAAGAGCAGAGCTGAATTGGAAAGCTCGGCTCTGCGAGGCTGCCGGGTCGCGCGGTAGCATTGCCGTATGACTACCTGGCATTTCGCGGCAGCCGCCGCTTTTGTCGTCGTCCTGTCGGGCTTCGCGAACGGGCAGGCGAACGTTGAGGCTTCGTTGCTTGTTCAGGGCGTTGGCGGCACGAGTGTCACGCTCTCGACCGCCGATCTTGCCAAACTCCCGCGGCAGACAGTGAAGACCAGCGGCCATGGAACCGCGGTCACATTTGAGGGCGTCCTGCTGGCGGACGTGCTGGCCAAGATCGATCTGCCGGCGGGCGAGAAGTTTCACCGCACGGCGTCGTCGTACTATCTGCTGGTGGAAGCGAAGGACGGCTACCGGGCGGTATTCGCATGGGCGGAACTGGACTCGACCTTCATGGACAAACCCGTGTACGTGGTCACGAGCCGCGACGGCAAGCCGCTCTCCGACAATGAAGGACCGTTTCGACTGGTGGCGCCGGGTGAGAAGAGGAGCGCACGGTGGGTGCGGCAGGTGACGGCGTTAAAGATCCGACAGGCGAATTGAGACACGGCACGCTCGGACCGTGCTACGGGTGCTGTTGCAGACGACGCGCCAACACAACTGCGCCCGGCACGGACAGACCTCCGACGTGCCGGGCGCGTTACGATTCTAGGATCCCGCCGTGGCGGCGGCCGGTCCGATGTACTGATACTTCCCAAATCCGAGGACCAGGTAACCGATGCCGCTCAGCAGGAACAGCAGAATCACCCCAAACAACGGGCTCTGGCCGAAGGACTTGGCAATATCGATGGACACCAGCAGAATGATCACGATATTGACAAAGGGAATCAGCAGGAGCAGCAGCCACCAGCCGGGCCTGCCGGCTATCTTCAGCAAGATGTACGCGTTGTAGATGGGGATTATGGCGGCCCATCCGGGCTGCCCCGCCTTCACGAAGACCTTCCAGTAGCCGATGATGAACACCACCAGAACTGCCATCATCACCAGAAAGAACACAATACCGAGTCCGGCTAACACACCGACCGCGGCCGGACTTGCGGTTGCACTCGCGTCATCCTGCAGCAGAAACGCTGGGATCGCTGTCAACATAGTTGCCTCCTTGGGAGTGTGGAACAGCTCCCAAGTATACACGAGATTCCGCGCTATGGGAGGCCCGCGCGCGGGGATTGGCGGGGATTGCGGGGATTCCGACGATGCCGGGCAAGAGCCGCGTTACGTGACCCGGCTCACACTAGTCGGTCTGGCGGCGCTGATTCGAAAACCAGGTCGCGCATGGTCACGAACCGGCCTCACGGCGATTTCTTCGGAGGCGCGTCTAACCGCCCGTGGTGGAACCCCCAGAATTCCGGCGTCGGCAGTTTCGCGCGCGAGAACGACGGACGGCGGCATCCCGGCGGTTGAAACGTCCGCCGACCGCCGGAGACGCCTCGGCAGCCGCCATACTTGAAATCCTGCACACCAGAACGACAAAAATGGCCCGTGCCAGCCGATCACGAAGCTCCCGCGGCGTCCCCGCACCCAGCTTCTGCCGGAAAATGAGGCTCAGATTGAACGCACCGACGTGAATCAACTGCCGCTTCAAAACATTTTCGCTGCCTCGCAGATGCACCCGCCTCATCGCCCCCGTCTCATAGCAGTGGGCGAACGAGCGCTCGACCAGTTCTCCGCGCTTCTTCAGCAGACCTTTGCCGTAGCTGCCCTGCACCCGTCGCCGATTCGCATACACCGCCTTCTGCGGCGGTCTTGCCCGCCCACTTGCGACGCCGACGCCGGGGTTCCGGAATATAGCTGCGCGACCCGGCCTGTTGCACTGCCAGCGCCGTCCGGCTGCTGTGGTAACCCTTGTCGGCCACGATCTCCGCCAGCGGAGTCAGGCTGATCTGCGGTGGTTCGTCCGCCGTCTTCTCCACTTCCCGCTCGATCAGGCGGGCCACATTCGCGGCTGTCTCGGCCAGGGTTCCGTTGATCGTTGTGGTGTCGCCCGGATCGGCGGCCGGCAGCGTCACGGCGATCACCGCCCCGGTCTCCATGTCGACGGCATGCTCGGCCTTGTGCGCCAGATGCGTGGTTCCGTCCTTCATCTTCGTGATCCGCGCATCCCCATCCACCGGACTCATCCACTCTTTGTTGGAAGTCTTCTTCTTCCGTTTCCGGTCCACCCGCGCCAGATCTTCCCGGCTCGGCGTCGCAATCCCGGACTGCTTTGCCAGCTCCGTGAGAAACTCCTCGCAGCCGGCCCCGTTGTCCCGCCGCACGATGGATCGCATGGCCGCATTGGCTTCCAGCGTGGTGGCATCCACGCCCACCGTTTTGCCTTTCAGCAGGCCACGATCCGCCAGCACACCCAAAACCCACAGAAACACTTTGCGGTGCGTTTCCACATCGATCAGCCGCCGGGTTCGGGAGATGGTGGAGTGATCCGGGGCAGTCTCGTCCAGACCGATCCGCAGAAACCGACGCAGACCCAGCGAATCGGCGGCCCGCCAGGCGATCCCCCGTTCCGAGTCGATGCCTTCGAAGTATCCAACCAGCAACATGCGGAAGCAGGTCCCCGGCGGCAGCGACGGACGTCCGTTCCGGTCCGCGTAGAAGGGGGGCGCATGCGGCCTCGGCGAACTCGTCGAACTTCTCCTGATCCAGCAGTTCGTTCAGCCGCCGATAGAAAGGATGACCGGGGCCGGTGGCCAGTTCGGTATGGCTGATCCACAACTGCTCCTGCCTCTGCCGGTGCTTGCGCGTGCCCATCGCCATAACAACATTCTAAGGCTGTTATGTTTTATACTCCGGGACAAATCGGAGTGCGGGCCGGACTTTCACCACGGGCTGCTAGTCCAACGGACCACAAGTGCCGCAAGCAGTTGAACTAATTCAGCCTACTCGAAGTGTAGGGTAATCGGTGCCGCCAAACGCCCCCGTCGCTAGCCGAACGCTCGACTCCTGAATCGTTGCTGACCGGGACCTGAGATCCCCCGCGGGAACCGCCACCGTGCAAGTGGATGTCCGAAAAGGCAGGATTGCCCCTGCCGTCCGTCAGGTCAGGCCACACCATCGCACGTGACGGCATCCTCTTCGCCATTGGGCATTCCTTCGAAAAAGGGCCGCTGCAACGTCCTGTTAAATCAATAACTTCCATGATTCGCCCGTTGGCCTGTCCAGGCGGCCGACCCGGAGCCGTGGGCGACGGGGCTGTTCATACCCCGTTGTGGCGAAGCCGCTATGAGACATTCCTTCGAAAACTGTTTGATGCTAACCCGCCATCTTCCAGTCACTTGCAAAAATCGCCTGCGCAGAAACCTCGCGGTGAAGAGCCCTTTTCATCCCCCGTTGCGGCGCCCCGCCATGGGCGATTCACAACAACTCCCGCCAATCAAAAACCACATTCAACAACCAGTTCCCGCATCGCCCCTCGGAGATCAAGCCCGCCCCGTGCTACCGTCAATGCGCCATGGCCACTGACGCACAGACCCTCGCGAGCCGAATAAATGCACGCGCCAGCACCGGCTCCGTCCGCAAACCCGAGGCTTGGCGGTCGATATTCCCATATTGCGAAACGAACCCAATTCCGGGCGCCCCGGAATGGCGCCATCGGGTTGTCGATGGCCGCAAGATTATGAAAATGCCGAATAAATGCACGCGCCAGCACCGGCTCCGCAAACCGGAGGCCTTGCAGCCGATATTCCTATATTACGAAACGAACCCAATTTCGGGTGCCTCAGAGTGGCGCTGTCGAGTCGGCAAGGGTCGCATGATCATGAGAATAACGAATAAACGCCCGCGCCGGCACCGCTCCGTCCGCAAACCCGAGGCCCGGCGGCCGCTATTCCCGTATTGCGAAACGAAGCCAATTTCACGCACCCCGGAGTGGAGCTGTCGCGCTGTCGATGGCCGCAAGGTCATGAAAATACTCAATACACGCCCGCGCCAGCACCGGGTCGGCAAACCGGAGCCCCGGCGTCCGGCATTCCTGTGCGACGAAACGAATTGTCCGGGCCGATCAGAGCAGACCACGCAAGTGATTGAAAACAGGCTACACGCATTGCATTTCCGGAAGAACCCAATTCCGGCTCGTCCCGGAGCTCCGCCCCGGCCTGCCGATGGCCACCAGGTCATGGGAAGTCAGCGTACTTCCGCCCCGCCTACATCGCCAGCGCGCGAGCCGAGCCAACGGTGCCGAGCTAGTATAATCTTGGTGCATGCCGGAGCCGGATCGCCAGGTCACAATTCGACGGCTGCCGGACGGCGAGCCGCAGCCGGGAACGGAGCACAGCCTCACCGGCGCCCTGCTCCGGGTGGAGTTGCCGCCCACCCCGGCAAACCGCCAGTTCGGCATAGGAGCGCTGGTGGAAGTGGAATCCTCGAAGACTCTCTATCTGGGGGAAGTGCAGGGCTGTCAGGGCCTGCTGCTTCTGATTGTCGTCGAGCACGCCGTCGATTGCGATGCCCTGGCGGCAATCCAACAAGTATGGCAACCTCCTCCGGACCACTAGCAGCCGTGGCGAGAGTCGTCGCGGGCCAAAGGCCCACTCCACAGGGACTGCAAGCCATTCATCTGCCGTTGTACTACTACATCGGAAAGTACTCGCAGTCCGCGACGGCTCGAAGTGGGGCAGGCTCTCAGCCTGCGGCGGCCTCTCAGGCCGCCTTGGGTTGCGGCTATGCCGTGTCGTGGAGCAGGCGTTTTCGCCTGCGCTCGGCTCATGTCACAACCTCTACCAAAGACTGCCAGCGCCCTCCCAGGACACAGAAATGACCGGCATGGGTGAACTCCTCTGGGTCGCTGCGAAGGCCTTCCTGATCGCCCTCGTTCTCACCCCCATCATTCGGGACGTCTTCCGCGCCTACAACGTGGTGGACCGCCCTGGCCGCCGCAAGGTGCACGCCTTCCCCATCCCCCGCGTGGGCGGCATCGCCATCGCCGTCGCGTACACCACCGCCTTCGTCTCCTTCTCCGACTTCAGCAACTCCCTCCCCGCGCCCGATTCTCCGTCATGGAAGCTCCTTCCCGGAGCGGTCATCGTTTTTCTCACCGGCCTGATTGACGACTTCTTCAATCTGCGACCCATCTACAAGCTGATCGGCCAGATTGCCGCCGGCGCCATCGTTTTCTTCAACGGGCTGCGCATCGAGGCAGTCGCCGGTTTATCCCTGCCGTACTGGCTGAGCTTGCTGCTCACCGTGCTATGGCTGCTGCTGTGCAGCAACGCCTTCAACCTGATTGACGGACTCGACGGGCTCTGTGCCGGCATGGGTTTTGTGGCCACCCTCGCGCTTTTCGCCGCGGCGCTCGTCCAGGGCAATGTCGCTTTGGCGCACGCCACCTTCCCCCTGGCGGGCGCTCTGCTGGGCTTCCTCTGTTATAACTTCAACCCGGCCACGGTCTTCCTCGGCGATTCCGGCGCGTTGCTGATCGGCTTCCTGCTGGGCTGCTACGGGATGATCTGGACCGAGAAGACCGCCACTCTGTTGAGCGTGACGGTCCCGCTGCTCGCGCTTTCCATACCTCTGCTCGAGGTCTCCCTGTCCATCGTGCGCCGCTTCCTGCGCCGCCAGCCGATTTTCTCCGCGGACCGCGGGCACATTCATCATCGCCTCCTCGACCTCGGCCTCTCGCCACGGAGCGCCGTCCTGTTCCTGTATCTGGTCGGGACCGTAGCAGCCTCGTTTGCCCTGCTGCTCAGCCACCCGCTGTGGGGAGGTCTCCAGGGGATTCTGATCGTGGCGTTCTGTCTGATCGCGTGGGCGGGCATCTGGCGGTTGCGCTACGCTGAGTTTGAGGTGGCCGGACGATTGTTATTTGGCGGAGAATTTCAGCGTGCCCTGGGGGCGAAGGTGCGCACGGCGCAGTTGGCCGCCGCCCTGCAGCGTTGCCGGACCGAGGAGGAGTGGTGGACCGCGCTGCTGAGCGCCGCCCGCGACGCCGGTTGCATCCGCCTGTGCTGGATCGGCGCGCACGGGAATCGTGAGCGCGTGCTGGCGCCCGGCCCCGCGGCGTGGTCTTTCCACGTGATCCTGTCCGAACAGGAGAGCGTTCAGGTGGACGGCGCACTGCCTGGTTCCCCCATGGACCTCATCGGTCTTGCCGAAGCGCTCAGCCGCAGTCTCGCCGGCAAGCACCGCGAATGGGAGCAACCCGCCCTTCCTTGATGCGGCCCCCATGTCGCGCCCTCGCTTCCTTCCCCAATTGCTCGACCTGGCCCTGATCCTCGCGGGCTTTGCCGCCGCTCTGTTTCTCTACACCAGTCTGTTTCCCGGCCAGCTCTCCATGCTCACCGCCGGAGAGTTGCCGGGAGCCATCGCCGCGTCGGTTTTCGCCGTCTGGATCGGTGCCCAACTGCAGCGCCACGGCGGCTCGGACGACTCATGGCAGTTCTTTCTGGAGCAGCTCTGCCTCGGCGCCGGCCTGAACCTGATCATGCAGGCGCTGCTCGCCTATGTTTTCGTATTCAGCCTTCCCACCACGCTGACCATGGCCGGATGCCTGTTCGCGGCCCTCCTGCTGACGCTCTCCAGAACGTGGTTCCAGCCGCGGCTGGCAGAATCCGGCGTGCTGTTGGTCGGTTATGACCCCATCGCTCGCGAAATCCTCTCCGGCCTGCGGCTTCCTGTCCTTGGCTTTGTTTGTGCGCGGGATGAGGCTCCCGCCGGAGTCCCCTGGCTGGGCGACGTGCGCCAGCTCGAACAAGTGGTGGCGAATCGCCGGCCCACCCACATCGTGATCGGTCTGAAGTGCTGGGTAACGCGCGTTTCTCCCACTCGACTTTTGCAGTACCGCCAGCAGGGCATCGTCGTGGAGCAATCGCCGGAGCTGTATGAACGGCTGCTGCGGCGCGTTTGCAGCGATCGCCTGCAGCCGACGGATCTGCTGCTGTCGCCCGCTCTCCAGGCCGACAGCCGCGCCATGGCCCTGCAGGCCATCTACACCAACCTGATCGGTCTGTTCTTCCTGCTGGCGCTGGCGCCGCTCATGGCCCTGATCAGTGTCACCGTGGCGCTTTTCGCCGGACGCGGGCCAATCATCGAGACCGTTCCGTGCCTTGGCTTCCGGAAAACACCGTTCGTGCTCCTGCGATTCCGGACCCGCCGCCTGGACGGGAGCGGCGCGCCCAGCCGGATCGGCCGGCTGATCTCCCGGCTGCATCTGGTCAACCTGCCGCAGTTAGTTAATATTGTGCGCGGTGAGATGGCTTTGTTCGGCCCCCGTCCCGTCCGCCACGAGTTTGCCCATCGCCTGACCCAGCTTATGCCGTTCTATTCGCACCGTTTTTCCGTGAAACCCGGCATCCTCGGATGGGCCCAGATGCATCTCCGGGGGGAACCCGCCATACCAGGCGAGTCTCGGCAAATCGAGTACGACCTCTACTACGTTAAACAGGGGTCTCCCCTGCTCGACTGCGAGATCTTCCTTCGAACGCTGCTCGGAGGGGCCGGACCGCGCCTTTCCGCTAAGCCGACCAGTCCGGCCATCCCGGCCATCCCGGCCACCCAGCCCGCACCGGCTATCGCGGCCACCCCGACTACCCCGGCTACCCCGGCTGCCCCGACTACCCCGGCCATCCCGGCCATCCCGGCCACCCCGACTACCCCGGCCACCCCGGCCATTCACCCGCGGGGCCAAGGCTGAGCGTCCATGCCGATCGCTTCCGTCTTTTTGATCGTGTCCGCGGCGATCGCTTTTTACATCGTCGCCGGCTACCCCGTGCTGCTGGCCGTCGGCTTTCGGCGGGGCGCCCCGCCGGTGGCCAAGGATTTGTCTTATCGGACCACCGTTTCGGTGATTGTCGCCGTTCACGACGGCGCCGCGTTCATCCGCGGCAAACTGGCGTCGCTATTTGCGCTGGATTATCCGAAAGAACTCGTGCAAATCATTGTCGTTTCGGACGGATCTACGGACAACACCGAAGCGATTGTACGGGAATGGTCGGGGGGCGGCGTCGTTCTTCTGGCCGTGCCGCGGGGGGGCAAGGTGGCGGCGCTGAACCAGGCGCTCGTCCGGGCGTCCGGCGAGATTCTGTTCTTCACCGATGTCCGGCAGCCCCTCGACCCTCCGGCCTTGCGCCATCTGGTCGCCGATTTTGCCGATCCCACCGTGGGAGCGGTCTCCGGAGAACTCCGCCTCCGCCCCGGCGACGACGGCCACCAGGCCGACATGGAGCTGTATTGGCGCTACGAGGTGTGGGCGCGCAAGCGTCACTCGCATATCGATTCGGTTTTCAACACCACCGGCTGCATTTACGCCATCCGCCGCAAACTGGCGGCGCCCATGCCGACGGACACGCTCACCGACGACGCCATCATGCCGCTGCGCGCTTTCTTCCGCGGCTATCGCGTCATTCTCGATCCGGAGGCGCTGGCCTTCGACTACCCCGCGAACGCCGGCGCCGAGTTCCGCCGCCGCTTCCGTACGCTGGCCGGGCTTTGGCAGGTGTACGCCCGTCTGCCGCGGCTGTTCACCGGCGCGAATCGGATGCGTTTCCATTTCCTCTCGCACAAGTTCAGCCGGCTCGTGCTGCCGTGGGCGATTCTGGCGATCGTTGCCTCTACCGTGGCATTGCCAGCGTCGCTCTTCCGTAGCTGCCTGCTCTGGGGGGAGGCGGCGCTGCCCGTGCTCGCCCTGCTGGACCGCCTGGTCCCCGCGGGATTCCCGCTGAAGCGGCTGACCTCTCCGGCCCGGACATTCATCGTTATGAACGCCGCCGCGCTGGCCGCCATCGTGGTGTTCTTCGTCCCCGCCGCCAGGCTCTGGGTCCCCACCGGGACGAAGTAGTGTGCGCCTGCGCGGGGGCGCGCGACGAAAGCGGATATCACGAGGACATGCGGCGAAGCCGCGTTCCTGCGGCGCCAGTGGTACCGCTGCGCGGTCGCGAATACCGGCGCTATTCGGAGCGCTCCGGAGCGAAGTACCCATTGCGGGCCTCGACGTTCAGCTTGCGCGAGTTCTCCAGCCTGACCTTCAACTGATGGAAGCGCCCGTCCGCCCTGGCATTGGGGATGAAGCCCAGCACGTAGTGGCTCTCCGGCGTGGACAGCTTGCGGAAGCTCAGGGCGAAGTCATTTCCTGCCACATACGTGCCGCCGGTCCCATGAGCCAGTTCCGTCAGCACAACAGGAGTGGCCGGGTTGGTGTTAGCGGAACGCGGTATCTGCCGGGAGCCTGGAGGGCCGGTGATCGAGGCAACAGCGGGTCCGACCGACTCGCCGACATCGACGGAGTTGATCGACACTTTGGAGCGTGCCGCGCTATCAATCAGGTCCATTTGGTCCTTCGCGTGATCGGACCCTACGAAGAACCCGGACGAGACCAGGATGATATCCCGCCGGGCCGGGAGATTGGACATCTTTTTCACAAGGGCTTTCAACAGCTCCAACTGCAGTACCTGGCTTCGCGAGACGCGGCACAACTGCACCGGGCGCAATTGCAGCCGCGCCACCGCGTCCTGCAGCTTGTGTACGTCATTGGTGAAATCGATGCCTACGCCGCAGGACGCCGTGAAGACGGCCGCGCGATCGCCCGGCTGCAACGCGCCAAGCTGCCGCTCGGCGGCTTCGCGAACGCGCGTCAGATCGCCGCTGTCCCGGATGGTGACGTCGTCGAAGAGGTACCCGACGAACCGCTCGGGAATGGTCATTCCCGCTCCGCCTGCGGACTGCGCCACAGGAGCCCCGGCATCGGGCAGAGATCTGTCGGGAGCGGTCTGGCTCCCGGGGTTCTCCACCGAGAAGCTGGTTATCTCCTGCCGTTTCCCGTTGTCGAAAAGCTCAAAGTCGTCTTTCCCGAGATTGCTCACCACATGCCCGTCGTGGTCGCGAACCACCACCGGGACCTGAATCATGGTCACGCCCGCTTTGAACGTCTCCGTCTGAGCAGCCGCGCCGGACAACGAAATCAGGGGCAAAACAAGTAAAAGTGCCGTACGCATGATTTACCTTCTGCCCGCCATTCTACTGGATCTCTACCGCTGCATTCTCTGCCGTGAGCTGCCGGCCTTCGGCGTCGCGCACTACCAGCCGGACCAGGTATGCGCCGGCCTTCAGGTCGAAGCTGGTGGGGATAATGACAGGAGGCTTCTGTTCCAGCCCCCGCACCGTCTCGTCGCGAAGACGAAGCTGCAGGATCTTCTGCGCGCCGGCGATGAAATTACCATTCGGATCGAACACCGCGGCCACTATGGTCAGATCGTTCCGGTTGCGGTCATCCGCTTTGCGGAGGCGAATCAGCTTGAGGTCCACGCTGGTCAGAACGTTCAGCTTCGCCTCGTTGCCGGCTTTGGTCACCTGCGTGTGCATCTCCACGGGAAGATCGTGGATCTCGTCGCGCGAGAACACCGCATTCTCGATCTCCTGCTTCGAAACCGCCACCTCGTCCTCCGCGTGTTTCGGAGCCCAGTACCCGCGGCGCGCCTGCAGGCTCGCCTTCTCGCCCGAGCTCAACGTCACCTTCAGGGCATGGAAACTGCCGTCGAGCTTCAGGTTTTGCGGCACGAAGCCCAGAACGTAGAGGTATTCAGGAGTTGCCGCCGCCTTCCGGATGGCGCCGGCGAAGTCGTTGTTGAAGTTTGCCGTGCCACCGGTTCCCTCCGCCAGCGCGAAGAGCTCGTCGTCGCCGACGGTTCCATCAAGGTCCTTAAATGCGATCACATCCGCCGGGGGCGGGCCGCCGGGCTGGCTCGCGTCGAACATCGGATTCGTCCAGACGCCGCGCGCGTCAATCGTGTTGATGAGCACTTTCGAGCGGATGGCGAGAGCAATGAGGTCAGACCCCTGGTCCTGAAGCTCGGGTGACAGAAAGAACCCGGGCGATACCAGAATGACGCTCCGTTGTCCGGGCATGAGCGCCATGCGCCGGACAATGTTGCTGAGCACCATGAGATTTGCTCGCGATTCCTGCTTGCCGTTGAGGAAAACATCACGGACTTCCTGCACCGCTTCGTCGAAGGCCGATTTTGGATCCGGCAGGTGCGTGCATCGCTGAACGTCGTACATCGCGGTTCTGAGCGCCGCCGATCGCTGAAGATCATCGGGATAGAGGGGATGCAGCGAGACCTGCTGGTCGATCTGAACGGCCTGGGAATAGCTGATATACAGACAGAAACGGAGGGCTGATGCGGTAAGTGGACTGGAGCGAATCCTGAGCAGCGCCTCATCCAGCGTGGCCGGCTTGTCGGTGAAGTCGACGGCGATCCTGCCCGAAGTGGTGAACAGAGCGACTCGATCCCCCGGCTGGAGCGATGAACTGAGATACCGCCGGACGGCGTCGCGCACCTGTGGCAGATCCTCAGTCCGAATGTGGAGGTCGTCAAATACGAAGGCGATGAAGTGGGCAGGAACAACGCGCGGCGTGACGCCTCCATGAGAGACATCGGGTGCGTGCGATGCCTGCCCCCGCGTCTCGACGGTGACCGGCGTGGCCGGCTTCTGCACGTAGAACTTCGTGATCTCCTGCCGCTTGCCTTTGTCGAAAACGCGGAAGTCGTCCTTGTGGAGATTTCCTATGGCGTGTCCATCGCGATCGCGCACGACGACGGGAACCTCCACCAGGTTGCTCTGAGCCTTGAATGTTGCCGGCTCGTCGTGCGTGGAGATTTCGTCATTGCCCGGCGCTTGGGCGAGCGGCGGCACTGGCGCGGGCGCGTTTTCAGAGGGCTCCACAGATTGCGGGGAAGCGATGGGAGAAGAGAGCAGAATTACGACGGCATACGCTAAAGGACGCACCAAATGCCGCAAAATAGAGGTATTCATAACGCCGCTCCTAAATGACATTGTGTTTTGGATACCATCGCGGTCGACGCCGCTTATTGTTGCCGGACGCTATTCCGTGCGCCTGGCTACTCGACGTGACGAACCGCTGCGGAGTTTCATTGTACCTGCCCGAATCAGGCAATGACGCGCGGGTCGGCAACGGGGTACCCGATCGCGAAATGGTACACCACTTGCCGCTCGGCGGAATCGAGATTCAGATAGCGGTGTGCTTCTTCGTCGAAGAATGCGCCAATTCCGGTGGCTCCGAGTCCCAGCGCTTCCGCGGCAAGATAGAGCCGCTGTCCCACGGCGCCAGCCTCGAAATGCACGTAGCGGTAGCCGCGATCGCCGTGCGCGCGAACGGCACGGCCGACATCGGCAACCATCGAGAACGCGACGCACGCATTGCCGGCGAGTTCCTGCCCGAGGCTGAGGCCCGCCGCCGCGACCCGCTGATCGCCGGACCGGATTCGTTCCAGCTCGGCGTGCTCCGGCCAGTATCGATATACGCCGCGTTCCAACTGCCGGACGCGGTGCACATACAGATAGAGCTGAATGAAGTGAGTGCGGCCGAAATCGGAGGAAAATGGCTGCGCCGTAACAGCGAGAAGGGCCGAGAGCCGGGCGAAAGACATCGATTCGTCGCCGCCCCGGAAATCGAGCGCCGAGCGCCGCGTTCGGGTAACCTCGCCAAAGGTGCGCGTGGATGAGGCCGGCGCACATAGATGGATGCCGCCAGAGCCCGCCGGTACCCGCTCGGACGGCGAGATGGCTCCGCAGCCGGCGGTCAGCTTTGTCGCCGCGTGGATGTCCTCAATCCGCGGATACGCGGTCTGGTGGCTGGAGAGCTGGTTGGCCTTCCCGCCAACCCACACCGTCTCCCCGCGGTCCGGATCTCGCGCCGGGATCGATTCGCCGGACAACCTGACCATCAGCATGGGCCACTCGTCTTCACTGAAACGGCAGCGCTGCGCCACTTCGTCGTCAGGGAAATGGCCCACCGCGAAGCTGTCGCAGCCGATGGCCCGGGCCGCCAGCGCGAGCGCCTGCCACGCGTGCCCCACATCAAGAAGACAATACCGATAAGCCCGATCCCGGTATTTCCACGCCTCCCGCCACGCAATGCTGGTGAGGACGAACACGATGGGCGCATCGTCGCCGAGCGCTTTCATGTCCAGGTGGCCGATGGCGCGCTGCTCCGCCATGTGCGAAGACGGGCGGTAATGGTACAACCCGTCCGGCCACCGCTGCAGGCCGCGCGTGAGAAAGTGGAACTCCGTCGGGTGCAGATTGCCGGAGGACGGATTCACGCGCAACGCGTATCGATATCCCGTGGATGGGACTCGTTTGGACGCGCTGATTGCCGCGCAATGAAACAGCAGTTGCGAGAGGAACGCGGGACCGTCGGCGGCCCGGGTAGCGCCATGCGCTCCCTGAAGTAATTCGAGCGCCGGTATTTCAGGAGGCGGAGGGTCCGCGAGCAGGTCCAGAACCGGCACGCCCTCGTAGTGCCGGAACGGATCGGGCATGTTCTCCCAGTCGAGAACGTGGCGCGTTCGGCGCAACGATTCCGCGCTGTGCCCGGTAAGCTGGTGATACTCGCGCCAGCTCATCCACTCTCAGGCAGTGCCGGCAACGGGAGCCTGCCATCGAAACAGGAAGAAGTGGCGACCGCAAAGAGAGCAGCGGTAAGGTATGAGGACAAAGTGCAGAAATGTCTCCACGGCATTTCGAACACCGACGCCTCTGAAGTCGACCGACCGGCAATGCGGACAGCGCGCGGAAAACACAGTCATTTCAGCTCGATTCATTAACCCGAAAGATCGGACTTCGCGGCGCGGCCCGTCGTCGGAGCGGTTCTCGCCCGGAACGAAGGCACCGACTTGGAGCCGTAGCCACGGCCGACGTCGGGGCGGCTGGCTTCGCGGGCGGCCTTTATCTGTTCCGGTGTCCTGACGTCGGGCTCGGAGAGTCTCACCCGTTGTTTTGCCCGCAAAACCTGACGCTTATGTCGCTTCTCAACTCGCTTGTTCATTTCTGCCCTCCCACTCTGCCGTTCGCTCCGGGCGTCGGTTCCACGGCGCCCGGCATTCGGACTACGAGCTTGTTGGAAAACGCTCGCTGACCAATCCCTGACAGTCGTGGCTCGGAAACGGGGCCGCGCGCGTCAGCAAGCGGTAGCAAAACGCGTTTTCCGACAAGCTCCTACGGCTGCGTGGCTCGCCAACCCGTTGCGGCGTGTTCGGTGGGAGGCCGGCGCGGCGGCCTTCTCTGCCGGGCTGCATCCCGTTCTGCCGCGCGGTTGTCCGCGTGCAAACGCATGCCCTCTTCGGTGAAGGTTACCGTGCGAGCTTCCGCGCCTTCCGCCAGCCGGTCCAGCAGTCCGCGGCACAACAAGGGGAGTTCCTGCAAGCGGATGCCGTAACTCCGGCTCAGGCCAAGATCGGCCTTCACCGTATACTCCAACCGTGTTCCGTTCGCCCCAACGCCCTGGAACGCGAACACGCGGAATCCGGTGTCCTGAGTGAACCCGGTGAGAATGAAATTCATCTTATTGCTCCTGACAGAACTACCTTCCATGCCTTGCACAACTTTCTTCGTGCCCGTCGCCGGCGGCCCGGCGAATCGACTCGCGCAAACCGGCGATTTCGGCTCGTCCGTGGGCCTGCGCCCGAGCCATTGCCGGAGGCGCGGGAGCAGGTGGTCGCGGAACAGGCTGGTCAAGACCCTGCCCCGTTCATTTTCGGAAGTGGCGGTCTCTTCGCGGCACCCTCGTCAGCCATGAGCCGCAAGCGTCCAACCAGCGCCTTGCCGAGTTTGAGCCCGTCGGAGTCGGGCCGAAAGCCGGGCATTTTCGGATCGATGAATTCCTTTCGGAATAACTGATCCGAGGCCAGCGCAGTCAGGACTCTCAGCTCTTCCGCGGTGAGTTTCAGCGTGATCTGTTTCATAAAGGTCCAGTCGTCCATCGTCTCCGGTACGCCACGGAACATGGCCTCGGCCGCCAGCGCTGCTTCACTTCCCGGCGCTCCAGGCTGCAACGACGTAACGTGACTTAGCTCAGATGACCTGCGAGCGGGCAGAAGCGCTCTCTCATTAACCAGTATGGGTTAATCCTGTTGGCTTGTCCAGGCGACCGCTGCTGCCACGGTTCCGGGTTCCGGCCTGGGGCAGGCGCCCACGCCGGAGTGCCCTCTTTGCCTGGGCCCCAACCGGTCCCCAACCCGCCTGCCGATGGGTTGTGGCTGCGCCGCTCTGCGCATCCAATTCGCGGACAGTCGCGTCATGAGGTGACCTCCATCGGCCGGAATGAGAACGGACGCAGCCCCGGGGGCCGCTTGCTGACGCGGGCGGCTCGGTAACGCAGCCACGTGTTCGCGAGCATTTGCCGACCCGCGACCGTTAACAGCCCAATTCGGGGACAGGCACGAAGGTTCTGCGGCGACCGGTGGATTATTCTCAGCGGCCTCCCGGTGCGGAGATTCGTCGCCTGTCCCCGAATTATCCGACCAACCGCAGTTTTGCCACCGCTCGCGGACGCGCGCGGCTCCGTCAACGCGCTGGTCGCGGGTGGCCGACTGGCGCGGAACGATCGAATTCCGGGCGGCCCTCGGGAGCCGCCCGTTCGATGTGGCGATGGACGGCCGGACTACCAGCGGTTGCGGCGTTGGCCGCCACCGCCCGATGCGCGGTCCGGTTTCGGGCGCGCTTCGTTGATGTTCAGGCTTCTGCCATCGAGTTCTCTGCCGTTGAGATCGCCGATGGCGCGATTCCCTTCCTCCTCGCTGCTCATTTCGACAAACGCAAACCCTCTGGGTTGGCCCGAATCGCGATCCGTCACAATATTGACGCGGTCAACGGCTCCGTACGATTCAAACATGGAACGGATGGAAGCTTCGGTGGCCCCGAAGCTGAGATTCCCTACAAAAATATTCTTCACTTTGGTTTTCCTTCTGAATTTGCAGAGCAGCTAATCGGGCAAGATCGGACAAAGGCGGTAGGACCGGGCAATGTGGGACGGTGCGTTAATCGGCGGCGTTGGCAAAGACGACTTAAGCATAGCACGTCCGGGTGTGGACATGCGGCGGCAGCCGCGTTCCCGCCTGGTATCGCAAGAACGTGGCTGTCACTGCCGCCGCGTGTCCTTGCACTGCGGTGGCGGCACCTCATGGCCACGGCCACGCCCGCCGAGTACGCCGGCTTTGCGAAGCGGAGCGCACGCGCCTTCCGGCGCTGCCGGGCGTATACTTTAAGAGGCGATTGAACCGAGCAGATTCCGTCGCGGCTCAGCGCTGTTCTCTCGATAGAAAGGTCCCGTGTGAGGATTGCGTACGTTGGGTTCGTTCAGCGGGGCAGCATCCGCTTCTATCAGTTCGACGGCATCGTCGAGAGGCGTCCCGGGCAGGTAGCTCAGCATACTCAGCTCTCCATGACCGCCGATATGGGAATCGTGAGCCGCCTTCACGTTAAGTACCAGGATCTTCCCGCGCTCTGCATGAGGACGCTGTCCGCGGCGGTCGAGAACTGCGCCGGAAACGATACCGTGCCCGGTTCATACGCCTTGACCGAAGCGGATGTTCATGCGCACTGCACGCCGGCGGCGGCGCCCAGGGCACGGCCTCGCAAGCCGTTCCCACACCGACCGTCTGTACGTTCGCAGTTTGTGTGGCCCGCGAAGGGCCGGTAAACACTCGTGGCGGCGTGGTCCGGGGTCCTGTGCAGACCAGGCGAGTTGAGGTTGTTGCGGAAGTGGCCTAAGATCAAATGAGTGCAGATGTCGGGGCGTAGCGCAGCCTGGTAGCGCACCTGCCTTGGGCGCAGGGGGTCGGGCGTTCAAATCGCCCCGCCCCGACCAATGGAATCAAACAGATACAGCCGTTTTCTCGGGTACCGAGAAAACGGCTGTAGTCATTTTTGTAGCTGTGACGTTCCTCAAGTTTCAACGCGCTTGCTGGATACCGTGCTCCGTCTTCCGGGGAGTGGCCTCGCAGAGATGTGGCCGGATACGCTCAAGAGGCTGCGCGAACAGAGAACCGCGCTGAGGCCCGGAAGCCGGAGATGCAGCAGGAACGGCGTGCATCACCCTCGTCCACAAAGATGCGCTGCTTTTGGTCCCAACGCCTCAAATGTCGGAAGAAGCGTTTTTGCGCCTCATCCGATAACGCCGTTAGCACGGCGCGGATCTCAATCTCGGTCGGTTTGCTTTCGCTATCAAGATATTGGCCACAGTGAAAATCGTCTTCGTCCACTACGGGACGACGACCCAACCGTTCAGGACCAAGCACGAGGTCAAGCGCCTCGCAAACGGTGGGTTTTCCTAAGTTATTTCCACCTACCAGAAGCGTGTGGCCTGTGAAGTCCACTGTTCCTTCTGCCACGCCCCGATAATTTCGAATGAGGAACCGTTCGACATGCATTTGTGTGCCTGCAATTCCGGATCAAACCCCTGACGAAGTCTGTTATTGCGCCCTAAGTATATTCCTGACAACGAGATTCGTAAAGAAGGATCGTGGGCTGTCGCCGCGGCGCCGGGTTTCCCAGGAACTTGACTTAATATGGCACATTTTCTATAGTTCAACTGAGAGTATCCCCTCAGAGTCAAGAGTGGAACCGCGCAGGGCTGGTGGCCGCGATGGAATGTTCGAACAGCGTAATGTTGCCGTGCCAGAAGCCGATCTGCCGAATAGTGAGGGCTGCTGTCAGAGACGACCAGGGTCTACCCGATCTGGCGTGGTCTTTTCAGCTCGTCGATGGCCCTGGCGTCCGCTTCCCAATCCTCCGCGGTGTAGACGATGTAGGGAACGCCCCGCAGCTTCAGCAATTCCATTAACGCAAACCGCTCCAAACCAAGTTCGTGGGCGGCCTTACCGGCGGTGACCCTTCGATCCGCAAAGAGGGCCAATATGACTTCTTTGCGCAGGTGTTCCTGGCGCTCAACCTTATCGGCAGCGTCGTCAGCGACGTTGGCTTCGATCTCCAGCTTCATGGCATCATTATTGTACTGTGGACAAAAACGTAGCTGTCCGTCGCATCATGCGAATTCTGGCCGGACATGAAGCTGTGACCAGGAAAGTGATGTAAGATTCCACGGGATTACGGCTTGTAAGCCGTTCACTGGCCCACAATCGAAATCCGTCCGCGGTGGATTGAGTGTGCGAAACACATCTGTTGCAAACGAAACAGATGTGTTGTATCATCGGATCGATGACGAGCGCCGAGTTCAAACGGTGGCTGGAAAAGCAGGGCTGTACATTCGAACCTGGCAAGGGAGGCCATCTGAAGGTGCGACTGGGGCGGCGCTTCTCTGTACTTCCGATGCACGGCTCCAACAAGGAGATCGGCAAAGGGCTTGCGGAGAAGATCAAAAAGGATCTCGGTCTCAGGTAAGGAGAGATCATGTTGCGATATCCCGTTAAACTGCAACGCGACACCAACGGCACAGTTCTGGTCAGTTTCCCGGACGTGCCCGAGGCTCACACTTTCGGCGATGATCGCGAGGAGGCCCTCGCCCGCGCTGTGGATGCCCTTGAAACCGCCTTGATGGGTTATATGGAAGATCGCCAAACAATCCCGGGACCTTCGCCCTTCAGGCGTGGACCGTACGTCGTGCTCCCGGCGCTGACGGAAGCGAAACTGGCCCTCTATTCAGCGATGCGGGCGGGGCGGATCAGCAAGACCGAACTGGCAAGACGATTGAACTGCCATCTACCCCAGGTGGACCGTCTGCTCGATCTAGGTCACAGCTCCCGACTTGATCAGTTGGAGGTGGCATTCCACACCTTGGGCAAGCAGCTAACCGTGCAGATTCTTGATGCGGCCTGAGCAAGATCAAGAGGCGAGCCTTCATGATAATGCGGCTTTGGAAGCCCGTTGTAGATGATTCTGTAGCTGCCGCGCGCACCAGAGTTCAACAGAACGGGCGCACCAGCGCCTGATGCGGGTGCAGATCGAGTCGCTGCCCTATGAGATAGTGCTTGAAAAACACGACCGGCCAAACACGGTCTTCTACCTTGACCCGCCTTATTGGGAGCGCAAGCTGTACCGCTTCAACTTCACGGAATCCGATTTCCAGAATCTCGAAGCGCGGCTCGGGCAATTGCGTGGGAAGTTCATCCTCTCGCTCGATGACCGGCCCGAGGTCCGGCGCCTGTTCAGCAGTTTCCTCATGCAGACGGTGGGCCTGGCCTACACGGCCAAACGCAACACCAAAGCGCGTCACGATGAATTGTCAATCACGAAGTTTCGATCCGTAAGCGGAAATGCGTTCTCCTGAGCCTAAACTGCCGCGGTACGGGTCAGCCTTCGACTGGCTTCTGCAGAAGGGAGTCTCCTCCGCAAGGCTTGCGGCGATCTTTGGAACCACGTCTGAAAACGTGCGAGCGGTCGCCTTTCGCGCCCGGCACGGACCGAATCCCGCACGGGCCTACAAATACCGGGCTCGGCACGCCGCCGACGCCCGAACTCAAAGAAGAACTCGGCGTCCGCCCGGGTCCCGACGAAATCGTTGACACGCCGATTTCGGCTGCGGAAGCCCGACTGGCTGCGGAGCGAGATTGACCAGACAGTTGCGCGCTACGCAAGCCGCTACGGCTTCCTGGCCGGCAGCGGAGCGCTGAGGCAGACACTCGGCGTTCCCTCTTTTCTCGTCCACTCACTCGATGCGTTCACTTCTGGCCACGGTTCCGGCCGCCCCACTGCTGTCCCGTTCCTCGCCTGAAGTTCATCCGGCCGCATTCTTGACCGTTGATCGCGTTGCAGCCGACGCGAGAGTCTGCATCGTGTAACGCGGCGACGTGATCGCGAACGGCACTGGCGTCAGTTGCGGCGCCCTGCTGGGCCTTCCGATCCGGGCCTGCATCGCCATGTTGTAGCCCAGCCGCAACCGCGCGAATTGCCTCCTGCGCGGCCAGGCCTCACTGACAATCTGAAGCTCACGTTGTGACCCACCGGGCCGGAGGTGTGTCGGGACGCCCGGTGGCGGCGCACGTGCGGTCGTTCACGCCCAGCGTGTGCGTCAGATCAGCGCAAAGGGAGCCAGTCGGTGACCGGTCCGGGAATCCAGATAGGTTTGGCGTCTCAAGTCCCGCGAAGTATGTCTTCCCCTGCGGCCATGAATCGCTCCGCGCGAGAAATGTGCATCAGCGCAGCTTCCTCCGTCAGGTCGGAGTCCGCCTGGTAATCGGCAACATTCCTTGCATCAGAGGCCTCCCGCAGATGGGCATGTAGCTCTGGCGGAAGCACACCCTCTTTTGCAAACTTCTTGCCGAAAGCAGCGATCACTGCGGAGTGCTTCGAGTAAGCCAAACCCTTCGAGAGCAGCAGAGCTTCGGCTACGTAGAACATGGCGTAGTAAGTGCGTGAGACAGCCGAGTCGTAGTCGCCTTCCGCGACCAGCACTCTGGCCGAGCGGATCCTGCGGGCAGCCTTTCGAAGGAGGGCTTCCTGCTGCGATGTCAAACCAGAACCCCTTCTCGCCGCACATTGAGCAGGAGCGGAGACTCGTCACGGCGAAAGCCTTCTTCGGAAATGTATACACAAGAGATCACAACGTCGTGCTTCAACGAAACACCGGAGGCGAGGGGCGAAACGCGGGGTATTTCCTTGTTCGAGTCGACTGCGCCTCGCAGAACGATCATCACATCGATGTCGGAGCCCACGCTGGCGTCATTCCGGGCCTGTGATCCGAACAGGACCACCTCGACCAGACGAGGACCGTAGAGAGCCTCAAGGCCACGCCGGAACTCCGCGAGAATGTGTTGCAGCTTGACCGTCATCGTGAACCCCCGGAATCGGCAATGGAAAAATGGCGCACGGCTCCCTTCACAGTACTACGCGGGATGATGCTTTCGATCACCGAGAAGATGACTTTCTTCTCTTCCGGGTCGAGCTGCGAGGCAGGCTTGAACTGGAGTTTCAATTCATCGACGAGTGGCGCTAGTATGGCTTCTTTGCGCAGGTGCTCCTGGAAATCGACCTTATCGACAACATCGGCGGCGACGTTGACCTCGATCTCCAGCTTCATGGCATCTCCATTGTACTGTAGATAAAAACGTAGCTGTTCGGTGCACCCCGGTGCAACACGGTTCAACAACCTACAACAGGCCCGCCCCATCTCATTGATTCGTAAGCAATTGATAACAGGTCACTTAGGCAAATGCCCATTATCTGTCTTGGGCGCAGGGGGTCGGGCGTTCAAATCGCCCCGCCCCGACCAATGGAATCCATAAGATAGAGCCGTTTTCTCGGGCACCGAGAAAACGGCTGTAGTCGTTTTTGTAGCCGGCCCCAGCTACATTTTTGACTACAATCGCTCGGAGGTTCCCAGCGGCATAGCTCTAAGTATTTGGTTTAGCGACACTTCGCCGATTCGAACGGGGGCGTGCACCTGCGGACAGGGCAGGGGTGCGGGTTCCGATTAGGGGGCTGAATACGGGCGGCACTGCGGCCGCACCATCTCCCCACACGTGACCATGCTATCGCTGCGATCATTGCTGCAATCGCCGTCAGGCGTTTGATGAAGGCCTGCAAATTGGCGCGTCTGTAGAAGGCAGACCATATCCATTTGCGGCATGCGATCCCAGTTGCCGCTCCGGGCTGATAGGGCGCGCGGGAACTCTCGAAGTCGACGAATCGCGATGGCGATCCTGTTGGCACACGGGCTCAATACATATTCCGATGTCCCTTGCGCAGGACCGAGCCACGCGGAGACGGTGATCGAGGCTGCAGCGGAGGAGCCGGACGAATACGGCCACCTTGTCAAGCAGATGGACTGAAGTGCCAAAATGGCGGGCGCCGATCGAAGGCTCACAGTTCTAAAGGCCAGAGAACTGGACGCGCGTCTTCGCCGGGCGGCCCGGCATTGTGTCGCTGCCCTACGTGGGAGTGCCGCTGCCGGCTCACGCGGACTCGATGATCACATTCGCGTATTGCACCGTCTCTCCGGTTCGGATCAACCCAATAGCCCGGGGGACACGCTTCTTGAACTCGACGTGCGGTTCGTAGACCAGAGGTATGCCCGGCAGTTCCCGCTCAAAACTCTGCCGAGTGTCCGTCCCGTTCGCCGCGAGAAACTCCTCTGCCATGAATGCCTGACCGATCACGAAGTTGGTACGGATTGCCCGGAGGACGTCGAGAACCCGGGGGACATCGTCGACCAGCGAGATGTCCACGGTCTCTATTTGCGGCCAGAACGGGAAGCCCCGGTCGGCAATCACCAGCGTGTTGGTGTGGCGAACGCGGCTGAGCAGCGAGTTAATAGCCGGGTTCAAGATCCCGGTGTTCAGCATGGCCTGTCCGCCTGCGCGATCCGCACGTTGAAACGCAGAGAGCCCGGCACGGGCTCCTCGGAAGCGACAATCATGTATCCGCCGCCGCACCCGGAGTACATGGCGCCCGGATAGCGGGTCTGGAACCACGAGAGGATCTCTTTCAGATCGATGGTGATCGTTGGGTGCTGCACCGTGTGGGGCAGTATCGCCTCCCAACACTTCATGCACTGATTCATGGACGCCCCAAGGCGGCGAACGTCCGTTTCCCGGATCGCGTCGAAACATTCCATGCCGGACTCACCCAATTCCCGAATCCATTGGGGATTCAGGTTCTTGATTCCGAGCGGGTTGTACCCGGCCGGCCGCTGGTTGATCGGAACCAGGTGGAGGATCTGTTCTACCCACCGCGCGATTCCCAGATCGCAGGTCGACTCGATATGCGCCGGGAAGCAGCCCCCCTCCACGTCGGCCTGGTAATCCAGGCGGCTGATGCCTGCATAGACGAGCCCGATCATGTCCTGCGAGCCCGAGGGCTCGGCCTTGCCGGCGTTTTCCGCTGCATATAACTCGCGGACCAACTCGGCTGGCGGGCGGTTCGGCAGGGCCCCGTTCCAGATCTTCGTCGCAATGCGGCGCGTGCTGCCTGCCATTCCGCAACGATCCATGAACCAGATCACCGGCTCGAGCGCAACCACCACCATGCTCCCCGGCGGCGCCGGGTTGTGCCTGGACAGGAACGGCTGATCGATCCAGCCGCCGGCCAGCGCAATCCGCTGGGGAATGCGGCTGGCGATCAGGTCCACATCGCCACACCGGCGCCCGGCATCAAATCGTTCCGCCGGCGAGGGAGGAGGCTCAGCGACAAGCGCCTCAGGATGTTCCATGGTCAGTCCCTAACCACCCGCTTGCCCGCTTTCCGGTCCGCGTATTGCTGAGCGATCCATGCGTAGGTTTTCTCCATGCCGGTTCTGAGCGGAATGTGCGGCTCCCATTCCAGCACGCTCCGGATGAACGTATTATCGCTGTTACGTCCGGCCACGCCTTTGGGCGCGTCCAGATCGTAGGTGCGCCGGAGCTTGACCCCGGCGATCTCTTCCACCATGGTGACCAGATCGTTGATGGCGATCAACTCGCTGGAGCCCAGGTTGATCGGCGTGGCGATGAGCCGGTCGCAGTGCATGATCTGATCGATGCCCAGCACGCAGTCTTCGATAAAGCAGAAACTGCGCGTCTGGGAGCCGTCGCCCCAGATGTCGATGGTCCCGCTGCCGGTGTCCTGCGCCTCGATCACCTTTCGGCAGATGGCGGCGGGAGCCTTCTCGCGTCCCCCGAACCAAGTGCCGTGCGGGCCGTAAATATTGTGAAAACGAGCGATGTGGGTTTCCAGACCCCGTTCCGCCCAGTATTCCTGACAGAACATCTCGGAGATCAGTTTCTCCCAGCCGTAGCCGCGCTCGGCCATCGCGGGGTATGCGTCCGCCTCCTTGAGCGCGCGAACGTTGGGGTCCTTCTGGAGGTCGGTGTTGTAAGCACAGGCCGACGACGAGAAGAAGTACCGTTTCGCTCCGGCGCGCCACGACGCCTCGGTGAGGTGAGTATTCACCAGGATGCTGCGGAGACATTCGACCCGGAAATGTTCGATGAAACCCATGCCGCCCATGTCCGCGGCGAGGTTATAAACCTCAGTGGCGCCTTCGACGGCCCGGATCGCGTTCTCTTTCTCGCTCAGATCCATGGAAAGAGACTCGACGCCCGGTACGTGCTGATACCACTCCGGCAGCGGCTTGCGATCGATTGCGCGGATGCGCGTGTAGCCGAGGTCGTGGAAATAACGGGCCAGTGCGCCCGCGATGAACCCCCCAGCGCCGGTGATGACAATCAAGTCGTCGCTGTTGAGCCGGCGATCTATAATGACTTCCGCGTTATCCTTCATAAGCGCGTTGTTCACCCACAAGTAACGTTAAAGTAATCGATTAGATTGTAGCTGTTTTTTAGTCTCCGCGTCAACGCCCGCGATGGCAGCCGGACCGCTAATGGGATGAGTGGGTGATGCGAAATGCCCACGCGTATTCTCCCGTCTTCTCCGCGGGCAGCGCGAGCTTCAGCCCGTCGCTGTCGCGCTTCCACTGCAATGTGGCGTCGGAGCCCACCAGTTGAACATTCTGAATGGCGCCCAACCCGGCGGCGGAACCTTCCGCCAGCGACCTGATGGTGATGTTCCCGTCCGCCGGCCACCCCAGTGTGATGGCGTACAACACGTTCCCTCTCGTTGTGAAGCGAATATCCTGGCTGGTGTAGGGTTGGGTAGCCGTATCGTGGAACGACCCGCCCACCACTTTCGTGGGACCCTCGGCAGAGATCGTCCAGGGCCGCGTCGCGTAGATCGCTTCTCCGTTGACGGAGAGCCAACGTCCCATGGCCAGCAGTACTTGCTGCGCCCCTTCGGGAATCGTGCCGTCGGACCTTGGTCCGACATTCAGGAGCAGGCAGCCGTTCTTGCTGACGATGTCGACCAGTTGCTGGATCAGCGATTCCGGCGAGCGGTACGTGTCGTTCTCGATGTATCCCCAGGACTTGATGCTTACGGATGTATCGGTCTGCCAGTACTGCGGCAGCGGTTTGTCCGACTGGCCGCGCTCGATGTCCAGAACGGCGGCGCCGGGCGGATAGGCGTTCCACTTGTAGTTGATCGCAGCGGTGGAACCGCGGCTCGCGGCGTCGTTGTAATAGAACGCGGCAAAGCGCTTCAGGTACGGCTCGAACTCTTTCGTCTCAATCCACCAGTCGAACCAGACAATCTCCGGGTGATACTTGTTGACCAGCTCGGCATCTCGCGCCAGCCAATCGTCCAGATATGCCGGAAATGGCCCGCCGCCCTGCCAGTGGCCGTCGTGCTTGTCGTTGGGACGAACGTCCGCCGGCCCGTAGAACGCCGCGAAGCGCGGATCGCGGACGTCGGAGTCGAATGTTCGACCGCCGTTCATGAAGAAGAAATGTTCCGCGCGATGGCTGGAGACGCCAAAGTGCATTCCCTGCGCGCGGACGGTCTTCTCCAGTTCGCCGGCCGGATCCCGGCGCGGTCCCATCTTCGCCGCGCTCCAGTCGGTCAGATCGGAGTCGTACATCGCGAATCCATCGTGATGTTCCGCCACCGGGATCACGTACTTCGCTCCCGACTTGCGAAAGAGGTCCGCCCACGCGGCCGCGTCGAATTTCTCGGCCTTGAACAGCGGGATGAAATCCTTGTATCCGAACTTCGACTGAGGGCCATAGGTGGCCACGTGATGCCGGAAGACTTCGCTGCCCTGCTGATACATCTCCCGCGGGTACCATTCGTTGCCAAAGGCCGGCACCGAGTAGACGCCCCAGTGGATGAAGATGCCGAACTTCGCATCCTGATACCACTCCGGAACCTGGTAAGCCTTCAGGGATTCCCATGTTGGCTGGAATGGTCCGGCCTTGCCCTCCTTGTCGACTTCCTGAAGGAGGCCGGCCCGTTGCTGGTCGAACTTTTGGACGGATTTCTCCCAGACCACATCATCCGCGTTGGGGGTCTGCGCAGACGCGCCGACGGCCGCGAGGAGGAGAAGCAAAGCGTTTTTTCGCATAGGTGGAGTTTCAGATTCAAACTTATCACTAACCAATGAATAACGCAACAGTTATCGTTTATCGGTTTATCGGGCGGGGAACCGGTGCCGCTCCACAATGCCTTTGCCTTCCCGCACCACGATCCACTGATTGGCTTCCACGCCGCGCCACGTATCGGCGCCTCCCTGCGGCCAGCGAATGGTCACGTCCGCCTTCGTTTCGTGGCCCAGACCGAAGTGCACGCGGAAGTCGCCCTGCGAAATGTGATAGCCGCCGCTGCGCACCTCGTCGATCTGCGTCCGGCCCCCCGCAGTCACATTGACCCGCGCACCGATGGCATCGCGCCCGCTCGCGGTCACGGCCCGAATCAGCAGGGAGTTCCCGCGCGGGCCGAAGTTCTTGAGCAGCGAGGGCGGCTCGAAGAGATTCACCACCACGATCTCCATGGACCCATCATTGTCGAAGTCCGCTACGGCGACGCCGCGGGAGGAGTGCTTCGCCGTAATGCCAGGCCCCCCGGTGGAGGACATATCATAAAACTGCCCGTCGCCCCGATTCCAGAACAACTGCCGGGGCTGTTTGAACTCCTCGCCGAGTTTGTAGTTCTCGATGAACGGATACACATGACCGTCGGCGATGAAGAGATCCCTCCAGCCGTCATTGTCGAAATCCAGGAAGGCCGTGCCCCACTTCACGTACTGTGTGTGAACCGCCAAGCCCGCTTTGCTCGTCACATCCGCGAAGGTGCCGTCTCCAAGATTCCGGTAGAGGGTATTGGTATCGCTCGAAAAATTGGTCTTGAAGATGTCCAGGTATCCGTCGCCGTCGTAGTCCGCGGCCGTGGCACCCATGCCCGCCTGCTCTCTGCCGTCCTCGTTCACAGCCAGGCCGCTGAGCAGTCCCGTCTCCTCAAACGTCCCGTCGTGCTTGTTATGGAAGTAGAGACTCGGCGTGGAATCGCAGGTGACGAAGAAATCGGGCCATCCGTCGTTGTCGAAATCGCCGGTCAGCACGGTGAAACCGTAGTACTCGCGCGGCGTCTCCACGCCGGCCTGCTTCGTCACGTCGGTGAAATGACCGTGCCCGTCGTTGTGATAGAGCGTCATTGTCTCGCCCTTGAGTCCTCGCGGACCGCAGGGGACCGGAACGCCCTTCCAGTTGCAGCCGCTGCTGGTGCGTGGCCGGGGCGTCTGCTGAGCATTGAAGTCGATGTAGTTGGCCACCACCAGGTCCAGGTGACCATCGCGATCGTAGTCCATGAAGGCGCACCCGGTGCTCCAGCGCGACTCCGGCCGATAGAGGCCGCGCTCGCGGGTCTCGTCGCGAAACGTTCCGTTGCCCTGATTGTGCAGAAAAACGTTGTGGCCCCACTGGGTGACGAACAGGTCGACGTATCCGTCGTTGTCCACGTCGCCGGCGCAGACGCCCTGCCCCCATCCAAGGTGGCCAATCCCGGCTTTCTCGGTCACGTCCTCAAAGCGCAGTCCGCCGAGATTGTGATAAAGATGCGGAGTCAGCGGCGCCGGACCGGGCTTCAGCGTGTCGCCCTGCACCAGAAAGATGTCCGGGAGGCCATCGTTGTCGTAATCGAGCACGGCCACTCCGGTGCCCGTATTCTCAACTACGAAGGTCTGGTCCAGCGCGCCTGAGACGACCACCGCGTTGAGTCCGGCCTGCGGCGCGACATCCCGAAAATCCACCACCGGCGCCTTCATGCCGGGCGGGAGAGGATGCACAGGTTGATCGGTGGCGCCCGTTGAGATCATCTGCGACAGAGCCCTTCGCGCCGGCAACAAACAGAGGCAGAGCAGGATTCCAATGCCCGCGCCGGCAGCAAGGATGACGCCCCGGGATCTTGCGCCCACTACTGTGCCCCTGGCGTGGAACCGGACGCGGCGGGACTCCGGCGGGCGTTAGCGATCAGCAACAGCGCGCGCTCGATCTCGGGGTCGCCGGGCCGGGATGCCTGCGCGAACCGGAGTTCCTTTTCGCCGTCGTCCAGATCGCCCGCCTGGCAATGGATCAGGCCCAGCTTCTTGTGCAGGTCCGCCTTCACGCCGCAGTCGCCACACGCTTCAATGGCCTCTTTCAATTGCCGCATCGCTTCGGGCAACTGATGAGCCTGCATGGACGCGACGGCGTCGTTCGCCAGAGTCTGGGCCCGGTCGGCGATGCGTCTCTCCTTTTGCACGGCGGCAAACCGGTTCATGAGACGGTCCGCTTCCACCGCATCCAGCGGCCGCACGGCGCGCGACAGGCTCCACAACGCCTGGGTATAATCCGGGTCGACGGCGATCGCTTGCTTCCAGGCCGTGATAGCCTCCTGCGTCTGCGATTCGTGTTCGAGGCTCTGGCCGAGCAGATACCACGCCACCTTGTTGCGTGGCTGCAGCTTCACCACCGTTTGCAGCAGAGGGATCGCTCCCTTGTCATCGCCGGCCTGTTTCTCCAGCACGGCCAGAAAGTAGTGAGGCTCAGGCAGTTGCGGGGCAAGCCGACAGGCGATGTCAAACTCCGGCCGGGCTTCGGCGCTTCGTCCCAGATCGAACAGAACCCGGCCATGATTGAAGTGTGCGACCGCGGACTGCGGGGCGAGTTGCACCGCTTGTGCCGTTTCCGACAGAGCGCCGGGCAGATCGTAACTGTCGGCCAGGGCGATGGCCAGATCGAGGTGCGCGCCGGCGGATTTCGGGGCCAGCGTAATCACCTTTCTCAGCAGCGCAAGGCCTTCCTCGCTCTTGCCCAGCCGCGCTTTCACCTTGCCCGTGGCCGAGAGAACGCGCAGATCCTCGGGGGCCAGTTTCAGTGCCGTTTCCAATGGGACTTCGGCGTCCGCGAACTTCTGCCGCTCGGCAAGAATGAGGCCAAGGTTCAGGTACCCCTGGGTGTAGCCTGGATCGTCTTCGATGGCCTGCCGAAACACCTTCTCGGCGCGGGCGTCATCGCCTTTCAGGGCGAAGACCATGCCGAGATTGCCCTCCGCGGAGATCAGTTGCGGGTCAATTGCCAGCGCCTCTTCGAGCCATTTCTGCGCCGAATCGAGTTTGCCCGCCGAGAGATCGAGTAACCCCAGCTCTCCGCGGGCAACAGCCATTTTGGGGTCCATTTGCGCGGACTTTTCGAGAGCCGCCCGCTCTCCCGCCGGGTCGTGCGCCGCGGCCAGAGCCAGCGCCAGATTATACTCCGTGCGCGAGTTGTCCGGCTCGAGCTCCAGCATCCGGCGGTAGGCTTCCGCTGCGCGTTCGGGCTGATTGGATTTCAGAAACTCGTTCGCCTCGTTGCCCTTCGCGGCCAACTGGTTCACCTTGAACTCTTCCGATTTGCTCTCCTTGAATTTGTCGGCGATCGCGCGCGCCCGTGTGCTGTCTCCCAGGGTGCGCAGGACAGCGGCCAGTTGGAACTGAGCGGACGAATCAGACGGTTTGAGCGCGACTGCTTTTTCCAGATGCGCCAGGGCCTCTTTCGGCTTTTGATTGCGCGCCAGCACGAACCCGAGTTGGTACTGCGCCTGGAAATCGTCGGGGTTCCCCGACACCGCGCGTTCGAGTTCCGCCTCCGCCTTCTCATATTCTCCCAGCCCTTTGTAAACGGCGCCCAGCAGAACATGGCCTTCCGGATCGGCCGGTTTCCGGCCCGTGTATTCCTGAGCTGGAGCCAGAGCGTCCTGAAACGCCGAGACGGTGGCCAGGGCCTTCACTCTCGCCAGCAACGCCACGGTGTCCCGCGGGTCCAGGCGGGTCGCCTCGGTGTACTCGTCCGCGGCCTCCCGGAAGCGGTCTTCATTTGCATAGATGTTCCCGAGAGTGAAATGAGCCGCCTTCATGTCGGGATGCTGCCTGGTGAGTTCCAGCAGTATGCGGATGGCTTCCTTCGTCCCTGCATTCTTCGCGCCGACAATCCCCGCAGCTTCCTTCACCGCCGCGTCCTCATAGGTGGTGACGCCCAGGGAAAGCAGCATATCCGGGGAGTCCGGCTGAAGCGCGAGCGCCTCATTCCAGTAGCGCAGGGCGGAGTCATAGCGGTGCTGCGATGCCAGAATCTGTGCCAGGTGATCCAGCGCAAGCACGGATTTCGGATCGATCCTGAGCGCGTCCCGAGCCGCAGCCTCGGCTTCGGAGGTCTTCCCCATGTCCGACAGGGTCGCACCGAGCGAGACGTATGCCAGCACCATGTCCGGCTTGCTCTTCACCGCGAGCCGAAACTCCTCGGCCGCCGCCGAAAGCTGATTCAGGCGTACCCGGGCCACTCCGAGGTCATAATGGGCCTCCGCGGAGCCGGGCTCCAGTCGAACCGCCTCCGCGAAGGCCGAAACCGCGCATTTCATGTTGCCCTGCTCGGCAAACCAGACGCCAGCCGCGTCGTACACGCTGGCCGAGGGTTGGTCGTGTATGGCTTTCACCAGCTCGGCCGGTGGCTTGCACGCCTCCGGCAATTGCCCTCCGCGGGCCAGCGGGACAATCAGGAGCACAATGGCCGGAAGCAAGAACCGGCAGGACGGACGCGGCGCCTCCATGCCACCAGTATAGGCAGGCATTTTCGTTGACGTCATCGTTAACCTATTCTCCTCCACGAGCGCTCTGCGTTGGTTCTTCCACGGTCACGATGCGGTCGGCGGGCACGTTTTGAAGGACCTGCCGGATGCCGGAGGGCCATCGAATCGCGATTTCCCGCGCGACGCCGGAATCGCCCAGACCGAAGTGGACCCGGGGGTCGCTGGATGCGGCGTAGCCGGTGCTTGTGGTGACCTCGTTGTACTGCTTCCGGCCGTCGCCGGTGGTGAGGCGGATCTGCGCGCCGATTCCCATCCGGTTGCTCTTTGTGCCGACGAGTTTCAGAAGGATCCAGTGGTTGCGGTTCTTCGGGACATTGCGAAACACCCTGGCGGGCTGGCCCAGGGCGGTGACCACGAGGTCGATGCGGCCGTCGTTGAACAGGTCTCCGTAGGCGAGTCCGCGGTTGGGCGCGGGTCGCGCAAAATCGGCGCCGGCCGACGCGCTCACATCCTCAAACTGCCCGTTGCCGAGATTCCGGAAGACGGAGTTGGGCTCGAAGTAGTGAAAATGCCGGGAGATGGCATCAATGTCGTCCATGACGTTGCCACGGGCGACGAACAGGTCTTTCCAACCGTCATTATCGAGATCGGCGACCCCGTTCGACCAGCCGGACATCGCCCTCGTCATGCGCGCGATTCCACTCGTCTGGCTGGCATTGACAAAAAGTCCCGCGCCGCGATTCACGAACAACGGGAAGGTTTCGTTCTCGATCGCGGTGTGCCAGATATCCGGCAAGCCGTCGTTGTTGACGTCGCGGAAGTCCGCCCCCATGCCGGCGAGGGCGTTGCCGTCTTCGTCGTAGGCGACGCCCGCCTGGAAACCGACTTCCTCGAACTTCTTTCCGCCCAGGTTGTGAAACAGGAGGTTGGGGCTGTTGTCGTTGGCGACGAAAACGTCCATGAATCCGTCGCCGTCATAGTCGGCGAAAACCACCCCCATCCCTTTGCCCGGCACCGCGGCGATCCCGGTCGCCTCCGAAACATCCGTGAAAGTCCCGTCTCCGTTGTTGCGGTACAGCGTATTCGGAAGCGGTGCAAAACTGTTGGGATGGCAATAGCCCCGTCCGTTCAGCCCGATGCAGGCCGGCTCATGAGCGGGATCCCACTGGCAGTAGTTCGAGACAAACAGGTCCAGCAATCCGTCGTTGTTGTAATCGAACCAGCCGGCGGAGATCGACCACATCTTCCGGCCGTGCAGCATTCCGCCGCTCAGGCCCGCTTTTTCCGTCACATCGGTAAATGTGCCGTCGCCGTTATTGTGGAAGAGCTGGTTGCCGTTGACGTTGGCGAGGAAGAGGTCGGGCCATCCGTCGTTGTCATAGTCGCCTACGGCAACGCCCATGCCATAGCCCTTTCCGGCCACGCCGGCCCGCTCGGTTACGTCCGTGAAGGTCCCATCGCCGTTGTTGTGGAACAGCCGGTTGTAGTACTTCGGTCCTGTCTTCACCAGCGATGGCATCTCCGCGCCGTTGACCAGATAGATATCGAGCAGGCCATCGCCATCGTAGTCGAACAGCGCGACGCCGGCCGGCATCGTCTCGGGCTGGTGTTTTTCCGGGGTAGGGCAGTTCTGGGTGACGAAGTGAAGGCCGGCCGATTCGGCGATGTCCTGAAAGCGGATCGGCGGCGGCGCGGGAGCGAAAGCGAGCAGGCCAAATACCCCCAGGACAATCAGGCAGGCGACTTGCAGCCATCCGATTCCCATGGTTACCGGCTGCCTTTCGCCGGTTCCCGGACCGTCAGAATCCGGTCGATCGCCGGATTCTCGATCTTCTGAACGATCCCGCTGGGCCATGCGATCTCCAGCGACCGAACCGCCTTGTCCGCGCCCAGACCGAAGTGGACGCGCTTGTCGCTGGCGGAGAAGTAACTGCCGCCGGTAGTCACGGTGGCGTACTGACTGGCTCCGGACTCGCTCACAAGATGAAGACGCGCGCCGATGCCATCGCGATTGCTGACCGTTCCAACTGTGTTGACGGTCAGCCAGTGATTGCGGCTCCCCTGGTTGCGGAGAAGCATTGGCTTTCCGTCGAGGCAACTCACCACAATGTCGATCTGGCCGTGGTTATCGAGATCGCCGAAAGCCGCGCCTCTGGCCGCCTGCAACGTCCGGAACGGCGCGCCGCTCTGTGCGGATACGTCCTCGAAACGGCCCCGCACGTTGCGCAGAAGCAATAGAGATTCAAGATAGCGCACGTTTCCCTGGAAGTACTCAATGTTATCCATGACGTGCGACTGCGCAACGAACAAGTCTTTCCAGCCATCGTTGTCGTAGTCGATGAGGCCCGTGCCCCAACCGGAGTGCGGCATGGTCATCCGGGCCACCCCGGTGGGGCCGGAGATGTACTGAAACGTACCCTTTACGTTGCGAAAGAGGGCGTATTTTTGATTCGCCAGATCGCCTATGAAGATGTCCGGCCAGCCGTCGTTATCGTAGTCCTCGAACGCCACTCCCATGCCCGAGAATGCCTGGCCGTCTTCATCATAGGCAAGCCCGGCCTGCAGACCGACTTCCGTGAACGTCCCGTCGCGATTGTTGTGGAACAATTGCTCCGCGATCGCGTCATTGGCCACAAGGATGTCCGGCCAGCCGTCCTGGTCATAGTCGTTGAAGGCGCTGCCGAGGCCCCTTCCCGGAGCGGCGGCGATCCCGGATTTCGCGCTCACATCCGTGAACGTGCCATCTCCGTTGTTGTGATAGAGGATATAGCTGACAGACCTGAAGACGTCGGGGTGGCAGTACGCCGGCTGCCCGCGTTCCGGAGCGCCGCACGGCATGTTCTTCGAAAAGTCCCAGTCCAGATAGCGCGCCACAAACAGGTCGAGATAGCCATCGCGGTCGTAGTCCACGAAGAGGGCGCTGGACGACCAGCCGCCGCCGGCCACGCCCGCTTTGTCCGTGACATCCGTGAAGGTGCCGTCACCGTTGTTGTGATACAGGATGTTACGTCCGAAGTTGGTGACATAGAGGTCGGGATAACCGTCGTTGTCGTAGTCTCCCACCGCCACCCCCATCCCGTATGAGTGACCGCGGAGTCCGGCCTTCTCGGTGACGTCGGTGAAGGTGCCGTCTCCGTTGTTGTGGTACAGGCGATTCCAGTACTTCGGATCGGACTTGTCCGGCGTTGCCCCCGGGGGCATGGGGCTTTGCAGGTGCGCCCCATTCACGAAGAACAGGTCCTCGAGCCCGTCTCCGTCATAGTCGAGCATGGCTACGCCGCCGGGCATGGTCTCGATGAGATACTTCTGCGGCGTGCGGGAGGAGTGCAGCAGGAAAGAGATACCGGACTTCGCCGCCACGTCGAGGAAAACAGGCAGAGGCGCTTGTTGCACCTCCGCCGCGCCAGACAACGCCAGGCCGGCAACGCACAGAACCGGAAGTGACCATAGAACCGTGCGAAGGATGTTCGGGCGGGCTGGCGGGTGGCTCATACCTGTATCACCAGCGTATCCTCAACCCTCCCCCAACAAGAAACGACGTCAATGCCGCAGCATGCGGGCGCGGCATTGACGTCGCAAAAGACAACTCAGGGATGCTGTCTCAGAAGTAGAACTTCAAACCAAGCTGCAATTGGCGTGGTGTGTTCAACTGCCCCAGCACCTTCCCGTAGTTGGGATCGGTCATGCCGGAGTCCGGAGCGGTGAAGACAACGTTGTTCAGAACGTTGAATGCTTCGGCGCGGAATTCGAAGTACCGGGTTTCGCCGAGGCCAACGCGGAACTGGCGGAACAGGGAGATATCGAGATTCTTCTGCCAGTTCGCGACCAGCGTGTCGGCCTTCGAGTTGCCGTACGTATACGGCGCCGGATTTGCGTAGGCCGCGGTATTGAACCATTCCTGTACCGTGTCGCAGCAGGAATTCGGATTGCCCACGAGGTTCGGCCGCTCCTCGTTGGCGCCAACGTTCGAAATCGCGTTACTGGTGGTCACCGTGTACGGGAAACCCGTACCGAGTGCCATGATGCCGTTGAGTGACCATCCGCCCGCCAGGTAACCGAGTACTTTGTTACCACTGGAGCCCGGCTTCCCGAATGGCGATTGCAAGGTAAACGAGGCGGTAAAGACGCTCGTTTCGTTAAAGGTGGAGGTCTTTATGTCCTGGCCGCGGTCCAGCACGTTCTGCACGTCGCAGTCGGCTCCGATATCGGCCGAGCAGCCATCGTCGGTCGAATGCGACAAAGTGTAACCCAGCAGAAACGCGAGACCGTGGGTGGGGCGCTTGTTGTAAGAAACCTGCAACGCATCGTACCTGCTGTTCCCCACGCTCTGGTCGAACCATTGCGGCAACATGTACGGGTACGGCTGGCGATCCGTGGGGTTGCCCGGCCCCGGAGTCGGCACATTCTGTTCCGGGCCCCAGTCCAGACGGCGGCCCACGGAGCCGACGTAGTTCACATCCAGAACAGAGTCGGAGGGTAACTCCCTCTGGATGCCGAAGTTCCACTGATCCATATAGGGCGTTTTGAACTGCGGATCGACCATCCACTGGCTCACCTGATCGATGGTGGCTGGCGGATAAGCACCGGCCCCGAGATGCAATGGATCGCTCATCGGCGCCGTAATCGCATCGATATTGAGGTTGGGATTGTTGATGGTGGCCAGGGACGGCCAGTTGCCGCCAAAATTCTGGGACAATTGGACCACCGCGCCCCACATGTCGTAGAAGCGCCCGTACCCGGATCGGATAACCGTCTTGTCGTTCAGCCGGAACGCCAGACCCACACGTCCCGCCCAATTAAAGAGAGAGTTGCTCAGGATCCGGTGATTTGCGTTCGGCTCCACGATGACGTGCGGGGGAAGTCCGGTGTAGGGATCGGGGTATGGATCGATGCCATTCTGGCCGGCGTAGATCCCGTTGGGCAGGCAGGGCCACGTGACGGTAGCCGAGCAATTGGGAGGTTGAGCCGTCAGAATGTACTGCCCGGTCACCGCATCGGCGTCGCCCGAGTACAGATCCTTGCCCGAACCGTAGATCGGCTGCAGTTTCATCTCATTGCGGAATCCGACGTTGATCGTCAGCCGGGGTGTCGCTTTCCACTGATCCTGCACAAAGAAGGCGTCATTCCAGCCGCCGTGATCCACTTCGTTGATACTCCGAATCGCGGCGTTGTAGGGAACTCCCATAAGGAAGGAAGCCCACGCATCGCCGCCGAGGCCACCCTGGGCGCCCAGACCCGCCGTTTGATTCGCCTCGAACGACTCGTTGTCGTACCCGATGGGCGAGTGGAAGTTGTTCGTCTCAAAATCCACGCCGGCTTTGACGGTGTGCTTGCCGATAATCTTCGCGAAGGTGCCGCCATACTGCCAGACATTGGAGATGCCGGTACCCGAAAAGTGTCCATACGGCCAACTGATATAAGCCCCCGTGGAGGAGTTTGCGACGTTGGTGATGGACATGGAAGGCGCATAGGTCTTGCCAGCCAGGGTCATGAAATCCGGGCTCATGCCGAGGCTCGCAATATTACTGATGAACGCCGCATCTTCGCCGGGGGTCGAAGTGGTTTGCCAGTCGTTTCCAAAATTCCGCGCAAAGTAGGCGTCCACGACCGCCGTGGGGCCGAACGTGTGGGTCTCATGTACAGTGTAATTGTACCCGTAAATGTCGTTATTCGTTGGGCCCATGGGGGCCCCGGTGGACACCATCTGCTCGTACTGGCTGTACCGGAACATGAGCTGGTCGGAGTTTCCGAAGTACTGATCGGCCCGGACGGACCCCTCGTCCTGATTCGTGGCGGCCGGGGTCGGTATGTAGATGTTGCTGCCGTTGATCATCGGTCCAACTTCGGGAACCAGCTTCTGATACGCCAGTGAGATCGGATTGAGCTCATTCTGCGGGATTATGTTGCCGGGGATGGGATTGCGCGAATAGGTGTTGGTGGCGGCGTTGTACGTGGTGCTGTTGGGGTCGTAAAGGATCGCAGTGTCCGCGCTGAAATTGCCGGCCCGCTGCGCATCTGTGGGCCCGAGCACACCGCCTTCGCTGAACACGCGCTGCCGGTATGCTTCGTAAGCGGCATAGAAGAAGGTCCTGTTCTTGCCGTTATAGACTTTGGGAATCCAGATGGGGCCGCCGGCCGCGGCGCCAAACTGGTTCTGTTTCAGCGGCGGGGTGGCGGCGTTGAAGAAACCGCGGGCATCGAGGTCCTGATTGCGCAGGAACTCCCACAAAGTGCCGTGATACTGATTCGTGCCGGACTTGCTGACCACGCTGACGATCCCGCCGGTCACGCCGCCGTATTCGGCCAGGTCATTGTGTCCCTGAGTCTTGAACTCCTGAATGTCGTCCACGATCGGTTGATAGTTGTACATGGACAGGAACGTGTTCAGGTTGTTGACTCCATCCAGGAGGAAGTCATTGCTGCGGACGCGCGAGCCGTTGATGGAAGGGAAGGAAAACTCCCCCAGCGCATTGCCGACGAACAGGCCACCACCGCCGGCGCTCTGGTCGGTGTGGATGTTGACGACACCCGGAGTGATGGTCAGCAGTTGCGTGAAGTTACGTCCGTTCAGAGGAAGGTCGACGACTTCCTGGTTGGCGACCACCGTGCCCAGCTCGGAAGTGGACGATTCCACGGCGGCGGCAGTTGCCTCCACGGTTACGCTGGTCTGCGTCTCGCCCACCTTCAGGTGGAAGTCGAACGTGGCGGTCTGATTCACCTCAAGTGTGACGGCCGATTGCGTTACGCTGGCGAAGCCTGCCGCGCTGGCCTGAAGCATGTACACGCCGGGCAGCACGTTGAGGAAGGCGTATGCGCCATCGGTATTGGCCTTCGTGCTTCGCACAACCGTTGTGTTCACGTTGGTTAGGTTGACTTGCGCGTTGGGGATGGCGGCCCCGGTCGGATCCGAGACCACCCCGTTGACAGTAGCAGACGCCTCCTGGGCGAGAGCGACCGGCGAGGTCAAAGCCCAAAGCCCGAGAAGGATCAGAAATGCGGTGAGGCAACAATACCTCCACCGCTGTTCTTTGGCTAACAATGCCATAGTGTCTCCTTACGTGGATTTCCTTGACAAGCACGTCGGCCAGGCGGCGTTCATCGGAACACCCGAACCGGGTGTCCCCCAATCTGCCGGAAAGCTGATTCCAAGACCCCGGACCCACCTGTAAACGACGATGACTGTATCGTTAACGTGATAGTGGGATTATACTAGTGCCTCTCATCGTCGTCAAGAGGAAACCGCTTGCATGCGCCGCGCGCAATCACGGACCTCGCGGGCCCTTGGCAGATAGTCAGGAAATGCGCTGGCACCGGCTCCCTGCAAGCCTATGAATCATTATGGTCTTGTATTAGTTCGGCTGATGCACAGCACCACCACTGCGTCGCCTTCGTCTACGGTCCGGTGGTACTGGTGCAGGATGCTCGCTACACCCTGTGCCCGGCGCGCTTGCCGAGTGATCGCGATCTCGCCAGGTGGATTGTCCGTGAAGGCGATTCGGTCGAATTCCGTGTGGCCGAACCTCCCCGGGGTGTGTTTGCAGCCGCCTGGGCACCTTCGCACCCTTCTATCGGACGGGGCCCGGCGTTCCGTATCGCATGTGTTTCGATCTGCAGGCATAGGGCACATTCAGCCGGAGACGGGTACAATGTAGAAGCATGTCGGTAACGATGAAGGACATCGCGCGCGAGCTCGGCGTGTCGGTGGTCACGGTTTCCAAGGTGGTGCGGAATCACGCCGATATCGGCGAAGAAACCCGGCAGCGGGTGCTCAAGCGGATCAAGGAGCTGAATTATCAGCCGAATCCGGCGGCCCGCGCACTGGTGACGGGGAAGACGTACGCAGCCGGCCTGATCGTTCCGGACCTGGTCCACCCATTCTTCGCGGAGGTGGCAATGGGGTTGTCCAACATGCTTCGCCGCAAAGGCTACAGCCTGCTGATCTCGTCGTCCCAGGGCGACCCCGATCTGGAACGGCAGGAGATCAAGCGGTTTCTGAGCCGCCGGCTGGACGCGCTGATGATTGCCTCCACGCAGTGGACCGTGGAGAGCTTCCGGCGAATTGAGGAGCAGAAGGTCCCCTATGTTCTGATCGATCGCGCTTTCCTCGGGATGCCCGCCAACTTTGTCGGAGTGGACGACATTGCGGTGGGCCGGATTGCAACGGAGCATCTGATCTCCGCTGGGTGCACCAGAATCGCGCACATCCGGGGACCCGCCGCGAGCACGGCGGTGGGACGGCTGGAAGGCTACAACCAGGCGCTGGCGCGGGTCGATCTGGCGCCGCTGCAGGGTTATGTCGTAACCGGACGGTCGCCCGACGCGGACAGTTGGATCAGCGGTAACGAGGCGATGAAGAAGTTGCTGGAACTGGATGTGCCGCCCGATGGCGTGTTCTGCTACAACGATCCAATTGCAATTGGCGTGATCGACGCGATTCTCGACGCGGGATTGCGGGTACCCCAGGATATCGCGGTGATCGGTTGTGGCAACCTCCATTTCGACAAGTCTCTGCGCGTACCTCTTTCCAGCATCGACCAACAGAGCGCCGCCATCGGAGAGCGAGCCGGGAAGCTGGTGTTGTCGCTGATTGAAGCCAAGAGCCCGCCGCCACCCAAGTGCATCATGCTGGAGTCGAAGATCGTACCGCGCGAGTCAACGAACCGGCGACCCTGACCGGTTCTACTCGCGCCGGTCGCCCACACGGTTGACAGGGGGCACGGGCAGACGTTATCGTTGACTGAACCGTGCATACAAAGCCATTGGACGCCGAGGGCTTCTGGCACTATCTCATCCTGACGGCGGCAAACGACCACCAGGCGGCAGCATACGAAGCACAGATCCGCATGCGCCGCGAGGTCGGTCGACTCACTCAGGTGCGCGACGTACTTGTGGTTGCCGATCCTCAGGGGCGGCGCGTAGGCAGCGGCGGGAGCACGATCGAGTGTCTTCTTGAAGTGCTTCGCCGCGAAGCGGAGGCAGGCCAGGACTGCGGCAGTTTCGCGGCCGCCGAGAAAACCTTGCGCGGCCTGCGCATTTTGATTGTGCATGCAGGAGGCGACTCGCGCCGCCTGCCGGCTTACTCACCGTGCGGCAAGATCTTCGTGCCTCTTCCCGGGGACTCGTGGTCCGCGCTCACGCCGGCTCTGTTCGACCGTTTGGTCCCGGCGTTTCTGGAGCTTCCCGCCGGTGCGAAGGACGCCGGACAGATCGTGGTCGCCTCTGGTGACGCGCTGATTCGCTTCGACCCTTCCGAGGTCGGTTCGCTCCGCACCGGGATCACCGCGCTTGGTTGCTGGGTCGCGCCGGCGGAAGCAGCACGGCACGGCGTTTTCTGCCCCAACGCGGACGGCTCAGTTCGTCTTTACCTGCAAAAACCGGACATTCGCAGGCAGGCGGAGGCGGGAGCGATCGCCGCGGACGGCCGGTCCGTGCTGGACATAGGCGTCCTTAGTCTGGACGCCAGCGCGGCGGTGGCGCTTCTTGGCTCGTTCTGCGCCGCCGCCCCGGCCGGGATTAGCTGGACACAAACGGGCTGGGGCATCGTCCTTTCGCACGGGATCGATCTGTATCGCGAGATCTGCTGCGCGCTGGGCGCGGACGCCACGTTTGGGCAATACCTGAACGCCGTTCGGTCGAGTGGGTGCAAACTCGACGAGACCGTCCTGGCCAGGCTGTTCGCCGAACTGCGAGCCATCCCGTTGCATCTCCAGGTGCTGCGCCAGTGCAGTTTTCTGCACTTCGGATCCACCGGCCAATTGATCACCAGTGGTTCAGAACTCGTCGCTCAGGATCGGGGCGCCGCGCCTCCGAATCGGATTCTGGCGGTGGGCACCGACGCCGGCAGCGGTGGGACAATCGACGGTCACGATGCCTGGGTGGAGGGTTGCCGTCTTCGCTCCCCGTTACGGCTGCAGGGCCGTAATGTGGTGGTCGGTGTGGACGTATCCAAACCGTTGGAACTCCCGGAGGGAGCCTGTCTCGACCTCTCGCCCGGCAGGGACCGGCAGGACCGGAGTGTGTGGTTCATACGGTATTACGGTGTCGACGACGCGTTTAAGCACTCCATCAACGGTGGCGCCACGTTGTGCGGCAGGCCACTGGCGGCATGGCTGCGGGCGGCCGGCGTTGCGGACTCCGACGTCTGGAGCAGCGACACGCCCGAATCCGAACGCACGCTCTGGACCGCCCGGGTCTTCCCGGCCGAACGCGAGCACGAAGGGTATCGGCGTTGGCGGTGGATGCTCGACATCGACCGCGCAACGTCCGAGCAGAAGAGCAGCTTCCTTGCCGCCGATCGGTATAGTTCGTCTGAGATCGCTGTGCGAGTGGATTACGATGCCTTTCACGGACGTCGTGCGGCCATTCGAGCAGGTGAGATCCAGCGCTCCATCCCTCGACTGTTCGACCATGGCTCGGACTTCCGTGCGCGCGACCTTGCCTTCGCCCTAAAGCACTCGGACAACCGCACCGCGATGGTCGCCGATCTTCTCGGCTTCGCGCATGACCTTGCGACATCCGGGCGGGCCGAGGCTTTCTCCCGCGTTGTCGAATCACTCAGCGCCGCGCTGAGTGAACTCTCCGGCAACAGCGAGACACCGCTCGACCGCATCGTGCCGCGCCTGGCCGACACATTGTCGAAAGCCACTCTGGACTGGATGGAGTCGGCTTCCATTTCGCTGCCGAAGGGCGTTGGCGCCCGAGACTGGGCGGTTCGGCTGCACTCTCTGGCGCCGCGAGTCTGACCATGAAACAAGCTCTCCGTTGTGCTCTCATCCTCGCGGGAGCCTCCGGCGTACGGCTGTGGCCCATGAGCCGCAACGAGCTGCCGAAACAGTTGATCCCGCTGGCCGGCAAGCGCAATCTCCTGCAGCGCGCGGTTGCGCGTCTGGAGGGCCTGATCCAGCCATCCGAACTGTACATTTGCGCCGGCCAGCGGCAACGAGGCAGGATCCTCGAAGCGCTGGACGGGTTCCCTGACCAGCAGTTCATTGGCGAACCGGCCGGCCGGGATACCCTGCCGGCCATTGGCGTCAGCGCCGCGGTCATCAGCCGGCGTGATCCCGAAGCAGTGATGGCCGTGTTTACCGCCGATCATCTCATTGAACCGGCCGACGTGTTCCAGCGGACCGTGGCCCATGGATATGCACTGGTGGAGCGGCATCCCGGTACGCTGGTAACCTTTGGCATCCAGCCCGATTCCGCGTCAACCGGGTATGGCTATCTCGAGTTGGGAGAGCTACGGGACGGGGCCGCCTTCTCGCTGAAGCACTTTCAGGAGAAACCCGGCCGGGAAATCGCGCAGGCGTATTTCGAGGCCGGGCCCGCGCGGTATCTGTGGAACAGCGGTATGTTCGTCTGGCGCGTCTCGACAATCCTGGATTGCATACGCCGCTACGTTCCGGAGGCGTTCGATTGGATAATCCGTATTGCGGACGCCTGGGATACGCCCGAGCGCGATGCCGTGCTCGACGGCGCGTATCGCGAATTGTGGAAGATCAGCATCGACTATGCGGTCATGGAGCCTGCTTCGCGAGACGAGTCGGTCCGGGTTGCCGTGATCCCCATGCAACTTCGGTGGCTCGATGTCGGCTCATGGCCGGCGTTCTTCAATGCGCTGGCGGCTGACGAGAAGTGCAACACGGCATCCGGCGCGCGAAGCGTCCTGCAGGACACGATTCGGACGTCGATCGCTTCGGACGATCCGCGGCACCTCATCGCTGCCATTGGGTGCGAGGATCTCATCATCGTGCACACCGCCGACGCCACGATGGTATGCCGCTCCGATCAGGCCCAGGCGGTCAAGCGTCTGCACGCCGCCGTCCGCGAGCGCTTCGGCGAAGAATATACCTGATGTCTATTCAGTTCGCGCCGCCAGGCCGAGCCGGGAACCGGCGAAGCCGTAGTACGCGATGAACGCGTAGCAGATGAGCGGAACCAGCATGGCCACCGCCATGCTATGAGTTGCTTCCGACACCAGCCCCATGACTGGCGTGAACACCGCGCCTCCGATGATGGCCATCACGATCAGCGAGCCGCCGATCTTGGTGTTCGCTCCCAGCCCTTTCAGCCCCAGCGCGAAGATGGTGGGGAACATGAGGGACATGAAGAAGCTGGTCAGGAAGATGGCCCAGAGTCCGGCCCACCCCGGGAATATCACGCCGATGGCCACCAGCAGCACGTTAATCACGCTGTAGGCGCCCATCAGCATGTTCGGGCGAATGAACTGCATGATCCATGTGGCCGAGAAGCGGCCCACGCCGAAAGCCACCAGGGTCCCGCTCAGGAAGTATCCGGCAACCTTCTCCGGCTGATGCGTGTAATCCTGGACGTACTGGATGAAGTAACTCCAGGTGCCCACCTGGGCGCCAACATAAAAGAACTGCGCGATGATCGCCAGTATGAAATGCGGATAACGGAACAAGTCGCGGAACCGGCCGTGTTCGGCCGCGGCGGGCGAGGTGGTTTCGCCGGCCATCTTCGGGAAAGGGGTGCGGATAATCAGCAGCGCCCACAGGAACACGACGGAGCCGAGCACCAGGTAAGGCGTGATGACGCGCATTGTTTCATGGTGCAGGTACGGCTGCCATGTGCCGTTTGTCTTCATGACGGCAACCTGGCCCGGGGTGAGTTCGATGCCCGAGAAGATGAACGCGGTTCCGATGAGGACGCCCGCGATCGAGCCCAGCGGGTTGAACGCCTGAGAGAAATTCAGCCGGCGCGCCGAGCTCTCCGGGTCCCCTAACTGCGCGATGAACGGGTTGGCGCCGGTCTCGAGGAAGGCGAGTCCGCTGGCGATGACAAACAGCGCCATGAGGAAGAAACCGTACTGCCCCACGATGGCCGCCGGCCAGAACAGCAACGTGCCGCAGGCGTAGAGAAACAGGCCGGTGACCAGGCCCGCTTTGTAGCCGAAGCGGCGCATCACCAGGGCCGCGGGCATGGACAGCAGAAAGTAGCCCATGTAGAAGGCCGATTGAATCAGGCCCGCTTTGAAGCGGGTGATCTCGAACGACTTCATGAACTGGCGGATGAGCACGTCATTGAGGTTGTTGGGAATCCCCCACAAAAAGAACAGCGCCGTGACCAGCAGAAACGGCAACAGATATTCGCGCGAAAACAGCCGGTGACGGGCCGGCTGGCTATGCATCGGATGGGGCGTCTCGGGAAGAGCGCTAAGATTCATGTCATCACCTTCAGGAAAACTGCCTGGTCCCGGGCGCTGGAGTCTGCACGTCGGCCGGAACGACAGAACGGCGCCATTATATCGCTAAAGTTAGCGCGGTGTCGCTGGGAGCACCAGCGGAGCACCAGCGGAAGCGTCGCGGTGTTCGATAAGGTGACCCGGCCTATGAACATCCACCCGGCAACCGCGATCAGCACGAACCGGAATGGATCAAAGACCCTCGGCATCTCGTTAATCTATTCTCGCGCGCCGAGCGCAGCGTTAATGCCCGTTACAACTCGTAGCGTCGCAATCGGGAAATGCGCTACTCGCCAACGCTGTCGATGATCATGCGGTAGTGTTCGTCGCGGAGCCAGAACCAGGCTCGCCGCAGATCGTCGATCTTCGGGCGAATCGCCGCAAGAAGTCCTCGCTGTTTGGCCATGCGGTAGATGCCGGGCGTTCGAATCACGTTGGCCTTCGCTGCCACCGCGAATCGGATACCATCGCTGTCGTCCATCAACAAGGCTTCGGAGCTCAGTTCCGTAGCGAGTACGATGGCTTCACTCTCACCGGGATGAAGGCCGAGTTCGCGAAGCCGATCAGCGTCCGAAGGGTTCGCAATGAACTGCACGCTCAGCCACGAAGACCATCGCCGCCTGCACCGAGTGTGCCACCGGAAGATCTGCGCCACCGACGACGACTTCCTCAAACACGGCTTGCGGTATGCCGATGTTGCCGAAGAGGTTGTGGAGCAGCTCAAGGTCACCGAGCGCAGCGAGATAAACGAGGGGGGGCTGTTGGAGACTACCAACGACTATCCAACCTTGCGCGTCGTCAGTCTGATCGATAGCTTTCCCGTCCGCTTCCCAATCTTCCGCGGTGTAAATGACATACGGGATGCCTCGCTGACTGAGCAATTCCATGAAGGCAATCCGCTCCAGCCCGAGTTCACGTGCGGCCTTGCCGGCGGTGATCCTGCGAGCCGCGAAGAGGGACAGGATGGCTTCCCTCCGCAGATGCTCCTCGAGCTCAACCTTGTCGGCAGCGTCGTCGGCGACGTTGACTTCGATCTCCAGCTTCATCTCATCTTGTATTGTACTGTAGATAGAAATGTAGCTGCCCGGAGCATCCGGATTCAACGCGGCTCAACAAGTTGCAACAAGTCGCCGCCATTTGCTTGAAACGTAAGTACTTGAAAACAGGCAGTTCTCAAGCAGTGCCGGAAACTGCCTTGGGCGCAGGGGGTCGGGCGTTCAAATCGCCCCGCCCCGACCAATGGAATCAATAAGATACAGCCGTTTTATCGGGTACCGGGAAAACGGCTGTAGTCATTTTTGTAGCTGTTGTATTCCTCAGAGTTCAACAACGTACTCGCCCGCGGGAAGTCGGCGGGGTCGGCTCAGGAAGCACCGTCGCGGGACACCTAGTTTGGGCTGGTGTCAAAGCGCACCCGGCGCCATCTCATCGAGGCGGCCGTCTTTGTGCTGATGCTGGTCATCTTCCTCGTCTTTCTCCGCTATCTCACCCGCGAGCAGTCCCCCGCCTCAGAACCCGAGTCCGGCTCCCTAACCGGCAGTTTCCAGAGTTGAAGCAGGCACTCGCGGCGCCCAATCCCTTCCGATCCGCGCCTGCATCGCCATAACCTCACGCTCCGCAACCGCAGCCGCGCGAATTCCCTCCTGCGCGGACAGTCCTCACTGACAAACTGAAGCCACGTCGTGCCCCAGCGGGCCGGAGGTGTATCCGAACGGGTTCAGCCTTGCACGCGTATGATCAGGAGGTCCCTCCGGAAAGGTCGATAAGGGGCGAGGATTTGATGAGTCTCGAGCATTTGCCCCTAGATGCGTTGATGCTCTTCTCAGCGGTGCCGGCAGTTCGGCCTGAGAGCGTTTGCCCTACGCGGCTTCGTTCCGAGTTCAAAGGCTCGCTCGGAGGAGAGGAATACCTGCTCGGGACCATCCGCGCGGGTCTCCCGGCGGCGGTTCGGCGAACAAGCTTCACCTGATGCGCGAGGTGGTGGAGAAGGCGAAGCGAAGTCTCGGCGACGACTTCTTCCATGAGTACGCGGGCGGCTTCTGGGGAACCGTCTCCACGCGGTCCTACATGCGCGCCAAACAGCATCTCGGTGAACTGCTGGCCGAGGTCGAACAACTGGCTGAGGCCATTGCGGTTTTTGAGCGGATCCTCGAACTGAATCCCGACGATAATCAGGGATGCGCTACCGGTTGCTGGGACTGTACCTTGCCACCGACCCCGCCGATGCCAGCCGTCTCCTCTCCGTGTACCCGGACGAAGAAGGTCGCCGGGACCTTCGCCTGGGCGAGGGTCCTTGGAACAGTGGCTTTCGGGAAATGCGGATGCGGCGGAAGCGGCGCTGGCACGCGCGAAAGGTGAATCCGTTTGCCGAGCGATACCTTTCCGGCAGGCGAGCGCTTCCCGACGAGGCGCCGGAATACTATCGTCCGGGCGAGGAATCCGAAGCGCAGATCCGCGCCCGGGAGCTCTCCCTGCCCGTGCAGAAGCACCCCGATTTCCGTCCGTGGTTACCGGCGGGGCGGTAGAATGCGCGTCCACCAACGCCTGCACGAAGCGCGAAACGATCAATCGAGGCGCCGGGCCCCGTGGGTCAATTGCGCCTCGTCGCGAAACTCGTCACGCGCCTGAGCAGCGTGCCTAAGGACGCGTGTCGAGGAATGGACGTCGATGAGTACCTGCGCCGCGAACGCTTGTGGTGGAATGGATCGACGAGCTCCACGTGAAGACAGTCGGTCTCGACTCCGCGCCACTCTATTGCATTGAGCGGCATCCGCTGCTTGAGGGAAACTGCGACCGTGCTTAGCCGCGGCTCAGACTCCGGGGATCCTCATTAACTCGACTCCCCGTGCACGCGGATTCGACCGATCTCGACGACCCAGAGACGCCCGGTAATGGATTCCCGATCCATCGCCGACAGCAGGCTCCGCACCAGCTCGGTCAGAAGGTTCAGCGACACCGTTCGCGAAAGGCGCAGCATCGCAACACCCGCGCCGGTGTGCGGAGGGAATCGCAGAATGTCGGCGAAATCAAGATCCAGCGTGATCAGGCAGCGCCCTTCGGCGGCGCAGATCTCAAACAGATGTTTGTCATCGATGCCCGTCAGCCTCTCCTGGGAGACCGTCTGCACATCGTGGCCGCGTGCCTCGATCAGCTCCGCCGTGCGGGAACCGAGGTTCTCATCCAGCTTGTGTTTCACGCCGCGCTCTGGCCGGGCACATCGACGAAACGCCCACGGCTCATTTCCGCGCCGTACGCGATGGCCGCCAGAATGTCCTCGTGACTCAATTGAGGATACTCCTCCAGGATTCGTTCCTGCGTCTCACCTGAAGCCAACAGGTCGAGAACCAGGGCGACCCAGACTCGCGTGCCGCGAATGCACGGTTTGCCAAAGCAAACATTGGGATCGATCAAGATGCGGCTGAGGAGGGCATTCATCGGCATCGCTTCTCATCTGCGAGGATATCAGAACGCCGATGTAGATAAAAATGTAGCTGTCGGGAGCACCTAGGTTCAACAGGTCTCAACAGACTTCAACAGGATGCCCGCATCTGCTTGAAACCTAAGCAGTTGAAAACAGGACGTCTTCGGAGTGTGCCGGAAACTGCCTTGGGAACAGTGGATCTACCCCAAGTAACATCTGTAGATTCAACAACTTAGAAACACTGCCTGTTGAAGCTTGTTGGTCTTTTAGCTACAGTTTCGACTACAATGGCCCCAGTCCTTCCGATGGGGTGACTGTAAGCCTCTGATTTAATGAGGACTTTGCCGCTTTGACCGAAGGGCGCGCACCTGCAAACAGGGCAGGGGGGCGGTTTCTGATTAGGACAGCCTCTATCAGGGGGAATCCTACTTTGCAGTTAGCGGGTTTTACGACCGGCGGTGACAAATTGTTTAGGCGATAGCACGGATCGGTCACTTCTGCCGTCGCGGCGCGTTCAGAAAAGCGACCAGGTCGCCGATGTCGGTTGGCTCCAGAGTCGGCCACGAAATGCCGATCTCCTCGACGCGATCGACCATCCGGGGGCCATGCTTCCACAGCGCGGCGGTAAACGAAACAGCCGTGTACGCATCGTCGCCGGCCGTAGCCGTACATGCGCTCGGCCGAGGCGTTCCACTCGGCCACCCGCAGCTCTTTGTCGTAGAGGATCACGCCTCCCGGAAAATCCTCGTGATTTTCCGGTACGGAAACTCAGTTCCCGTCACCGAATTGCCCGAGCGACGCTTCTCACCACAGGCGTCCTGGCTGGCGATGCTGCGTGCACTCTCCATCGCAAAGCCGTAGACGGAAACCTCTAGCCCTACCTTCGCAGTCCTGAACGACAAAAGAGCATCGTGCGGTGACCCAGCGCCGTAAAGTAAGGTGCGGCGCTTCCTTTCTGGACGGAATCGTGCTACATGAAAGATATGCATGTATTCG
>Ga0326728_10003530_pt1 | contig 48189 bp, 39 predicted proteins | sample MB3enrmetagenome_FD_207602 | JGI IMG/M metagenome (GOLD analysis project Ga0326728, IMG submission 207602) | Lab enriched peat soil microbial communities from McLean, Ithaca, NY, United States - MB31MN | ecosystem: Environmental > Terrestrial > Soil > Wetlands > Peat | place: USA: New York... | reverse complement strand
ATTGCGGACGAAGTTCAGAGCGGCTTTGGCCGTACCGGCAAGCTGTTTGCCAGCGAGCATTACGGCATTGAGCCCGACATTCTGGTTTCCGCGAAGTCGTTGGGCGGCGGTTTGCCGCTGGCTGCGATCACCGGTCGCGCAGAAATTATGGATGCTCCCGGGCCCGGTGGGCTGGGCGGGACGTTCGCCGGCAACCCGGTGTCCTGCGCGGCGGCGCTCGCCGTGCTCGACCTGTTTGAGAAAGAAGATTTGCTCGATCGCGCCAACCAACTGGGAAGGCATTTCCAGCGGCGGGCCAAGGAATGGCAAAAGCGCTGGCCGATCATGGGCGATGTGCGCGGGCTGGGCGGCATGCAGGCAATTGAACTGGTGAAATCGCACGCAAGCCGTGAGCCCGCTGCCGAAGAAACCCAACAGATTACGCAATCTTGTTACGAGCACGGACTGATAGCAATCGCGGCGGGATCGTATTCCAATGTGGTTCGCGTGCTGGTACCGCTGGTGGTTACCAGCGAGCAGATGGACGAAGCTATGGACGTACTGGAAGCCGCGCTGCAGGGCGTGAGTGAAAAGCCGTGAGTGAAAAGCCGTGTGTGGAAAGCAAGGAGCGGCAACGCGGACAGCGTCGGTATCGATATTGGCGTGGCCGCGCCGCGCTCGAGTTCTACACGGAAATGAAAGTCGCGATCGAGCGCTGGGCGAAGGTACATTAACGCAAGTTCTAATTACTCCGTGTCCTTCGTGATCATAGGTTTTGTAACTACAAAGGACACAAACTGCACGAAGAACAACACGAGAAGGATAAGGATTATGTCCGACACCATTCAGAAGTACAAAGACTACGTGATGACCGGCTTTATGAAATCGGTCGTGCCCATTGTCGTGGACCATGCGCAGGGCGCGGTGGTTACCGGTGCTGACGGGCGCGAATATATCGACTGCTTTTCCGGCATTTCGGTGGTCAATGCCGGGCACTGCAATCCACGGGTGATTGCCGCTGCCAAGGCGCAGATGGACAAGCTTGTCCATTGCGGCTCGTACATCTACCATGTGCAGCCGGTGGCCGATCTGGCGGAAAAACTCGCCCAGATCGCGCCTCCAGGCTTGACGAAAACGTTTTTTGGAAACGGCGGCGCCGAGGCCATTGAAGGGGCGATGAAGCTGGCGCGGCTTTACTCCGGCAAGCACGAGTTCATTGCTCTGCACGCCAGCTTTCACGGGCGCAGTTGGGGCGCACTCAGCATAACCGGCAACCAGGCGCGCAAGAAACGCGGCGGTCCCTACGCTGCCGGCGTGGCCTTTGCGCCGGCCCCGTATGTGTATCGTTCGCAGTGGCATGACGATCCGGAAGAATGTGGCCGCCAATGCGCCAACGCTATCGATGACGCGGTCCGCTTTGCCACTTCCGGCGACGTGGCGGCCTTCATCGCGGAGCCGGTGATGGGCGAAGGCGGAATTCTGGTGCCGCCGCGAAACTACTTTAAGGAGGTAAAAAAAGTTCTCGACCGTCACGGCATCCTCTTTATCGCCGACGAAGTGCAGTCGGGATTTGCGCGCACCGGCAAAATGTTCGCCATTGAGCATTACGGCGTTGTGCCCGACATTTTGGTCACGGCAAAAGGGATTGCGGACGGCTTCCCGCTCAGTGCGTTCACTACGCGCCCGGAAATCGCGGCAGCTTTCAAGCCCGGAGACCATCTTTCGACCTTTGGCGGGAATCCGGTTTCCTGTGCTGCGGCCCTGGCTAACATCGAGTTCATGCAGAGCGAAAACCTGCCGCGGCGTGCTACCGAGACTGGAGCCTACGTCATGGCCAAACTGAGGGAATTGCAGAAGCTGCATCCGCTCATTGGCGATGTGCGCGGGCTCGGCTTGATGATCGGAGTCGAGCTGGTGCGGGACAAATCGCTCACGCCGGCAAATTCGGAAGCGGAAGCCATTCGCAATGGGCTGCTGAACAAGGGCGTTTTGGTAGGCGTTGGCGGCGTTTATGGCAATGTGGTCCGCTTCCAGCCCCCTCTGGTGATCTCTCGCCAGCAAATTGATCGCGCCCTGGACGCTTTCGCTTCAGTTCTCCAGGAAGTGGGCCAAGCGGCTACGGTGTAATCGCGGGGACCGGGTGTTCGCTGGCCCTAACCGGAGCTTGCAGCACAGGAAAATCGAAATCTCGTGTTCGGCGTGAACGCGGCATTATGACGGGTCGAGCGTAGACGATTTCGAGGCTGCTGTTGCATCCGGCCTCAACCGGATGCAACAGCGTTTAACCAGCGGCCCTCACCGTTTTGAGCTTTCACCGAACGAAGGCAAGCGGGCGGGTTACTTCGCTTGCAAAGATTCGATGTACCGGGTAAGGTTGGCGACGCGCTGCTGCACTTCACCCTCGTGTCCGCTGCTCATATTCCAAAACAAGGCTCCCCAGATCGGCATGTCTTTGGAACCGTGCGCCGAAACGGCCGTTTCGCCATGGATAACGGACTGGACTTTCAGAGTGGGGAATTTGCCACCGTTGTTCTTGGCCAACAGGGTGAGGTCCGTGGAGGGAGCCTTGAGCGCGCTGGCTGCGGGACCTCCGCCCTTGCCGTCGGTTCCGTGGCAAACGGCGCAATATGCGGTGTACATTTCCTTGCCGGATACAGGCGAGGTGGATTTCAGAGGGACATGCTGGATGACTTTCTGCGGTGGTTCCTGGGTTTGGTCCTTCGCCTGGTCCTGTGCGGCGACGGTGCAGCTGAATATGGCCAAGGCAGGCACCATGAAGAGCAATTTCTCGATGAACATCGACGCTTCTCCTTATTAACTGGAATTCTCTTTTTGAGCTCGAAAACGACACTATTAGAAGAGGGTCGTCCTTAGCTGTTATCTAATGAGGCCTCCGGGATTAACCAGTCTAATATTATTATACTCCATACACATTTGGTTCCGCTAAGGAACCTCTGATTAAGTTCGTTCCTGAGTGGTTTTGGGTAGGGCACGGCTTTACAGGCTACGGGGAAAAGAACCAAAACAGTAAATTGCTCATTTTTGTCGAACGAAGATTCAACAAGTTACGGTGCCGTTTTTGATGCAATATGGCCCAATTTTACCATGTAGGTTCTTTTTTCCGCAGCCTCTTTAGCCGCTGAGGGCCGCACTCTCAACTAATCCCGTCTCGCCAGCGATGACTTAATCAGAGCTTCCCTGTATCCATGAGACGATCGCGGTGGAGTTATGCAGTTACACGCGCGCCGCGCCCGGTTTGCGTCGTGCCGCCAGCGCATGTTACATCACACGAGCGTGACTTCTATACCCGCTTTCTTCAGCGCCCGCAAATCGGATTGCGAGATTTGCGGGTCGGTAATGACTTGGTGGATAGCAGCCGTGGGAGCAATGAGGGACAGGCTCCTTCGTCCAAACTTACTTGAATCGCACACGGCGATCACGCGCTTGGCGATATCTACCATCGCCCGGTTGACCTTTGCCTCCAGCAGATTGGGTGTGGTCAATCCGTATTGCACATCGAATCCGTCGACTCCCAAAAACAAAATGTCGGCATTCAGCCGATGCAGCGTTTCTTCCGCGATCGGCCCCACCAGGGAAAATGAATTCTTCCGCAGCATCCCCCCCGTCAGGATCACTTCGGGCGAGGCCCCTGCCAGTTCGGTGGCGATGTTGACCGCATTGGTGATGATGGTGACGTTCGTAAAATCGCGGAGCATGCGCGCGGTGCGGGTGGTGGTGGTTCCAGAGTCCAGGACCACCACTTGCCCTTCCTTCACCAAGCCCGCGGCCGCCGTGCCGATCCGCTGTTTCTCCTTGCGATGCAGCTCCTCTTTCTCGCGCAGGGTGGGATCGGCAAGCGCGCCTCCGTTGACCGGCAAAACCCCGCCATGCGTCCGATGCAGTAGCCCATGGCTATGCAGGACTTCCAAATCCTTGCGAATGGTCACTTCCGAAGTGCGGAAACGACGCGCCAGGTCTTTGACCAGGGCCCGCCCATCTTGACTTACAACCTCGACAATCGCCCGCCGTCTTTCCTAGTTGAGCATCTCTGAGAATCTCCTGCCCATGGCCTGTTTCTTCCGGCCCTCCGCATTCTGCGCCACTGCTCCCGTTTCCGCAACCCATCATGGCTGCAGGCGCGACTGTCGCCGCCAGCCCGCCGTCGTTGTTGGCCGGAGACGGCGGAATACGGTTCCACAACTCGATCGTGCGCGTCCGATGGTATCTTTATGAGGGTATTGATATGAGGGTATTGGCGACGCTGCCGGTTCGCACCTGACCTCGCAAAGCGCGAAGCCGCCACGGCCAATATCTGGGCAAATCGGCTCACCTGGCAGCGAAACCGGCTTTCGCTCTTGTGCGTTTGCCGATTTCTGAACCGCACCGTTGGAAAGCGCATTCATGGAAGTTCTTCGAAAACTCTTTGAGCGGCATTTCCACTCGCCCGTCGAGCGCGTACAGCCGCTGCAAGGCCAGCTCGGTGGCTCGGGCCGTAGGATCGTACGGCTTTCAAGCGGCAAACTCAGCGCGGTGGGCATTCTCTACGATGTGCGCGAAGAGAATGTCGCCTTCCTTGAATTTTCCCGCCATTTTCGCCGCCACGGTTTGTCCGTGCCCGAAATCTATGCCGAGGACCTAAGCAACGGCGCTTATCTCGAAGAGGACCTCGGTAGCACCACGCTTTTTGAGTTTCTTTCCGATCATCGCAACGGCGCCGTCATTGCTCCCGAGGCCGTCGCGGCCTATTGCAAGGTTGTCGCCGTATTACCCCGCTTTCAGGTGGAAGCGGGTCGCGATCTGAATTACAAGGTTTGTTATCCGCGCTCGAGTTTCGATCGCCAGTCCATCGCATGGGATTTGAATTATTTCAAGTATTATTTCCTCCGGCTCGCAGGCATTCCGTTCAACGAGCAGGCGCTCGAGCGCGATTTCAGCCGCTTGACGAAATTTCTGTTGAGCGCCAGCCGCGATTACTTTCTCTATCGCGATTTCCAATCCCGCAACATCATGCTGCGCAAAATCTTGAACGAAGATCGGCCGTTTTTCCTCGACTATCAAGGTGGCCGCAAAGGCGCTCTGCAATACGACATCGCTTCTCTTTTGTACGATGCCAAGGCCGATCTGCCGCCGGAACTGCGCCAGCAATTGCTCGATCGTTATCTCGACAGCCTTGCCGGTTTCCTCGATCTCGATCGCTCCGCGTTCATGCAGTTTTACTACGCCTATGTTTACGTCCGTATCATGCAGGCGTTGGGCGCATACGGCTTTCGCGGTTTTTACGAGCGCAAGGAACATTTTTTGCAGAGTGTGCCCTACGCGCTGAAAAACCTGCGCTGGCTGCTTCACAACGTGGAGTTGCCCATCGCGTTGCCCACGCTGATGGAAGCCTTCAAAAGCATGGTGGCTTCGGAAAAATTGCAAGGCCTCGCCTCCGAACCGGAAAAGTTGACGGTGCGGATTTTCAGTTTTTCCTTTCACCGCGGCCTGCCGCCAGACGACACGGGCAACGGCGGCGGATTTGTTTTCGATGGCCGCAGCCTGCCCAATCCCGGACGTGAAGAGCGCTTCAAAACCCTCACCGGCAAAGACGCCCTGGTCATCGACTATCTCAACCAGCAGGAGAGCGTGCATCAGTTTCTTGCCAACGTCATGTCGCTGGTGGATGCGAGTGTGAGTGCCTATCAACGCCGCGGCTTCAAGCACTTGATGGTGTCATTCGGCTGCACCGGCGGCCAGCATCGTTCCGTCTATCTCGCCGAACAGTTGGCGAAACACTTGCGCGGAAGAAATGGATTGGATGTCGTCGTTCGCCATCGCGAGCAGGAGCAACTCAATCCGTGAAAGCGCCAAAAACATGAAAGCCATGATACTGGCCGCTGGTCTCGGTACCCGCTTGCGCCCGCTCACCGGCGATCGTCCCAAAGCTCTAGTCGAAATCAACGGCCGCACTTTGCTCGAAATCGCGCTCTCCCGTTTGCGCAACTCTGGCGTGTGCGAAGTCATCGTCAACGTTCATCACTTCGCCGGATTGATCGAAGACTACCTGAAAACACACGATAACTTCGGCATGACTATCGAACTTTCACGCGAAGATGTTTTGCTCGACACCGGCGGTGGCCTGAAAAAGGCCGCTCACTTCTTTGCCGGAAATTCCATCCATCCCGAAGAACCCTTCATCGTGCACAACGTTGACGTCCTAAGTACGATCGATCTCTGGCGCATGGTGCAATTTCACAAAGATAACCAAGCTCTAGCCACGCTGGCTGTGCAGCAGCGCGCGACTTCTCGCTACTTGTTATTTGATAACCAGCTTCAACTATGTGGTCGGCGAATTGGTGACTTAGAACCTGAAGTTGCCCGAGTTTCCGAGCAAACCCACGCGCTCGCCTTTTCCGGCATCCATGTTATTTCTCCTCGCCTTCTAGCCATGATGAGCGAAGACGGCGCTTTCTCCATCATCGCCACTTATTTGCGTCTCGCTGCCCAAGGCGAAAAAATCCTGGCCTTCCGCGCCGATGAATACTACTGGCGCGATCTCGGCACTCCCGAAAGCCTCACGCAAGCCGCTCTCGACCTCCAACAAAACGTCATCGCCCAGTAGTTTCAGCGTCGCTCGACGCCGGAGTTTTTCTCTGTGTCCCCATGTGTCTACTGTGGTAAAGCTTTTGACTTTTTCCACACCTTCTCAGCAGCACACCGATCCATACTCTCGCTGAATTTATCCGAGCCCAATGTTTTGGCGTTGAGAAAAACGCAAAATAGCATTCATGTCCCGAGAATCGCCCCAGCCTTCACGCACACTCCGTACCTGATACTCTCAAGACAACCACATCCAGAGGAGACCGCACTTCCTTGCCACCTCAATCGTCACCCATCGTCAACGCGCAGGAAATTTCCAAAACCTTCGGAGCCAACCCGCTCTTCCAGAATGTTTTCTTCACCATTTCTGACGGAGATCGCATCGGCCTGATTGGCCCCAACGGTTCCGGCAAATCCACCTTGCTCCGAATTCTTGCTGGCGAGGTCAATGCCGATAGCGGCGAAGTATCCTTCCGCAAACGCACCCGTCTCGTTTGTGTCGAACAAGACTCTCGATTCAACTTTGGAGCCACCGTCCGCTCCGTGATCGAAAGCGCTCTTGATCGCAGCGGCGTCTCCGGCTTCGAGCGCGGCGCCCGCTTCGCCGAAACTCTTGGCCGCGCCGGCTTCGAGGACCTCGATGCCCGAGCCACCGAGTTATCCGGAGGCTGGCAGAAGCGTCTGGCAATTGTCGAAGCCTTGGTGCAGCATCCCGATATCTTGCTGCTCGACGAGCCCACTAACCATCTCGATCTTTCCGGAATCACATGGCTCGAAGATCTGCTTGAGGCCGCGTTCTTCGCCAGCGTCATCGTCAGCCACGATCGCTACTTTCTAGAGAATGTCACCACCGACATGGTCGAGCTCAATCGCATCTACCCCGACGGATCTCTCCGCGTTCACGGCAACTACAGCACGTTTCTATTGAAGAAAGAAGAATTTCTGCACGCCCAGTCCCGCCGTCAGGAAGCGCTCGAAAACTTAGTTCACGGCGAAATCGAGTGGCTCCGCCGCGGAGCGAAAGCCCGTACGCGAAAGTCCAAAGCCCGCATCAGCAAAGCCGGCGAACTCATGGGTGAACTAGCCGACCTGAATTCGCGCACCCGCAGTACCGCCGCGCAGATCGATTTTTCCGCCACCGACCGCAAGACCAAGCGTCTGATCGAATTGCAAGACGTAACTTGCACTATGGGAGAACGAGCGCTATTCGAGGGACTTAACTTTATTCTCACTGCTGGTATGCGCGTCGGCTTAGTAGGCCCAAACGGCAGCGGCAAGACAACCCTGCTTCGCTTGTTACAGGGAGACCTGGCTCCTTCCGGTGGCGCAATTCGCCGCGCCGATTGGCTGCGTATCGTTTACTTCGATCAGACCCGCACCCTCGATCCCGACATAACTCTGCGCCGCGCACTGGCTCCCGACGGCGATTCCGTCGTCTATCGCGACCGTGTTATTCACGTCGCCGGATGGGCCGCAAGATTTCTCTTTACCGGAGAGCAACTCAGTCAGCCCGTCGGACGCCTTTCCGGAGGCGAACGCGCCCGCGTCTTGATAGCGCAGTTAATGCTCCAGCCCGCCGACATTCTCCTGCTCGATGAGCCCACCAACGACCTCGACATTCCCACGCTGGAAATCTTGGAAGAAAGCCTGATCGATTTTCCCGGCTCGTTAGTGCTGGTAACGCATGACCGCTACATGCTAGACCGCGTCTCCAGCATCGTCTTGGGACTGAACGGTAAAGGCGAAGCCGAGACTTTCGCCGACTACGCCCAATGGGAACAATGGCAAGCCCAGCGAGAGCAAACAGCCGGGTGCCCCACTCATTCGCGTCCTTTGCGAATGAGTGGGCCCACCACCTCTCTTACAAAAAAGAAACTCTCCTATTTAGAAGCCCGCGAATACGCGACCATCGAGCAGCGAGTAGAAGAAGTCGAGCAGTTAGTGAGAGTCAAACGTGCGGAACTGGAAGATCCAGCCAACGCGATGGATGCTCCGCGCCTAGTAGTCGCGCAGGCCGCCTTGGACGCGGCTCAAGATGTGCTCGATGCCCTTTATGTGCGCTGGGCCGAACTGGAGAAGAAGAACGGCTGAGATCCCAGCACGCCAATGAACATTACTGGTGAAATCGGAATACTCTCCAGACCCGAGTATGTGTCGAGTTGATCGCGCAATGTTTAGAGACTTATAGTCGTAACCAATCGCTCTTCAACTCGTCATCGCTCGAAATGGTGCCATCTGCACGCCATGCTGCGAGATTGGAGAGGTTCGCCATCAGGGGAGACGTACCATTGTAGGTCTTGACGAATATGACGGCTTTATCGGCCTTAGTGAAGAACACACCATCAGCGTCGTTCTGCGGTCCATATCCTTGCTGGATCATCGCGAGAATGGCATTTTCCCCAGCAGTTAGAACTCTTCGATGCATATACAGATACTAAACTCTGTTTAAACCTTTGTCCGAACAAAATCAATAAACCCGCGTTGTACATCCGTCCGAGTCAACTTAGCCCGAATCTTGTCGCCAACGTGCAGCCCCTGCGCTCCCTGTGCCAACAGTCCGTCAATGTGCGGCTGCATGACACGAACAAACGTTCCCTTGGGAGTAACTCCGGTGACGATAGCGTCGAAAGTTTCGCCGACGCGATGGCTCATGGCCACGGCGGCCAACCGCTTCGACATTTCCCGCTCCACTTTTCGCGCGGCATCGCCTTTCTGCGTGCAGTTAGCGGCGATGCTGGCGAGATCGTTGTCGTTATATGGCCCGGGCTTTCCATCGAGCAAACTTTTGATCAGCCGTTGTGTGACCACATCGGCAAAGCGCCGGTTGGGCGCGGTCGAGTGCGTGTAATCCTGCACCGCCAGTCCGAAGTGCCCCTGCGTGGGATCGCCCGGACGCTCCAGCACATATTCCCCGGTCCAATCAGCTTAATGACCGCAAGAGAGAGGTCGGCGAAGTGATCGGGATCGGCAGCTTTGCGCTTCACCAGAAAATCGTTGAGCGCCTTGGAATCGGCCTGCGCGGGTAACTCCTCGCCCTGCGCCGCCGCCAGCCGCACGAGGCCGTCCCAATGCGCGGGAGTTTTCACGATGCGCCGCAAAGAAGAAACTTTTTCCAGCCGCCGCGCCACCACGCCGTTGGCGGCGATCATGAAGTCTTCGATCAACTCGGTGGCCCGATTCTTCTCTTGCGTCACGACATCGACCACATGCTCATTGAGCACCAACGGATGCACTTCGTTGGTGTCGATGTTCAGCGCACCGTGGTCGTGCCTTAGTTTCTTGAGCTCCTGCGCGACTTCGTCCTGAAGCTTGAGCTGCGCTTGCAGTTCCGAAGACGCGGCCGCTTTTGGCGGAGCCGCCGCCGTGCCTTCCAGCCACGCTCCCACCGCGCCGTAAGTAAGTTGCGCATGGTTGCGAACGATGACCCGATAGACGTCGCTGGAATTCAGCGAGCCGTTGGCAGCGATGACGAACTCAATCACCATCGCCAGCCGGTCAACATTTTCCAGCAAAGACGACGCGCCCGTTGAGAGCTCATCCGGCAACATTGAAAAATTGCAGATGCCGGTATAAACCGTGGTCGTCTCCTTGGCCGCATGAACATCAATGGGAGAATCCTTGGCCACAAACGCATCCACATCGGCAATGCCCACCATCACCTTGACGTCGCCATTGGGCAAGCGCTCGGCGACCTCGATCTGGTCGAGATCGCATGAGGTATCGTTATCGATCGAAGACCAAGGCAGATTGCGCAAGTCCCGAACCTTATCCGAAGGTGCCATTTGCGGCGGATGGGCCGAGATCTCCGCCAGTTGTTGCCGCGTCTCCGGCGGAAAATCCGGCTCGAAACCCTGCGCCACCATGACCTGCCGCGCCATTGCCTGAAGATTGAGAGAAGAAGGCCGAGTATCATTCATCGTTCATTGCGCATTGCGCCCCGCTTTCAGGGAACATCAGCTTGAAAAGGCTAACATAAATCGGTGATTCTCCTTCGTGTGCCTTAGTGAACGATGTGGTTATCGCCTCTCCTGCATCCTTATGTCGTTGAGCTTTTGATTTCGGAAGTTCCGCGGCCGTGTTATCCTTATAACAGTAGCTGCGTCTTCTCCATTTGGGTCGATTCTCGCAGTTCCCTTAACATCATGATTTCAGTCAGCAATGTGTCCATGCGCTTCGGCGCCAAAGTTCTGTTTGATGAAGTTTCCACCGGCTTTATTCCCGGAAAGCGCTTCGGACTCACCGGCCCCAACGGCGCGGGCAAATCCACGTTCATGAAGCTTTTGACCGGCGAACTTGAGCCCCAGAAAGGAACTGTTGTCCGTCCGCGCAAGCTTGGCGTTCTAAGCCAGGACCAATTCGCCTTCGATAAGTATCGCGTGATCGACGCCGTCATCATGGGTAACCGCCGCTTGTGGGCCGCTCTCGAAGAACGCGAAATCATCTATGCGAAGCATGATATGACCGACGCGGACGGCATGAAGCTCGGCGAACTCGAAGGCATTGTCGGCGAAGAAGACGGCTACACCGCCGAAAGCGACGCCGCGATTCTACTCCAGGGCCTCGATATTCCCCGCGAACAACACGAGCGGAAAATGTCGGAGTTGCCGGGCGGACAAAAAATGCGCGTGCTCCTGGCGCAGGCCCTTTTCGGACATCCGCAGGCGCTCCTCCTCGACGAGCCCACCAACCACCTCGATCTCGACTCGATCCACTGGTTGAAGACTTTTCTGAACCAATATGAAGGCGTGCTCATCGTGATCTCGCACGACCGTCACTTCCTCAACGGCATTTGCACCCACATCGCCGACATCGATTACCAGACCATCATTACTTACACCGGAACTTACGACGACATGGTGATCGCGAAAACGCAGGTGCGCTCCCAAATCGAATCGCAAAACGCGCAGCGCGAGAAAAAGATCGACCAGTTGAACGAGTTCATCGCCCGCTTTTCCGCCGGGACCCGCTCCAGCCAAGTGCAGTCGCGGCGCAAGGAAGTCGAGCGCCTGCAAGTGACCGAGCTGGCCAAGTCCAACATCCAGCGCCCCTATCTGAAGTTCGAGCAGAAAAGGCCTTCCGGCAAGCACATTCTCGAGATAGAAGGCGTTAGTAAGTCGTACGGACAAGCCAAAGTAGTTTCCCGCTTCACCGCAAGCGTGCTGCGCGGAGAAAAAATCGCGCTTATGGGCCGCAACGGTTCCGGCAAGACGACTTTAGTCAACGCGCTGCTCGCCAACTCGCCCACGGTTTCGGAGTCGGATCTGCGCAAAACGAGCGGCTACGACGGCCCCTTTGTGGACGGCGGAAAAGTGATCTGGGGCCACGAAGCTTCCGTCGGATATTTCGCGCAAGACCACAAGGCTCTCATCGAGCCCGGCATCAAGGTTCTGGAGTGGCTCCATCAATGGGACCCTGCCGCTTCCACCGAAGAGATTCGCGGCATATTGGGCCAGATGCTGTTTCCGCGCGATGACGCCGACAAGCGTACCGACGTGCTTTCCGGCGGAGAAGCGGCGCGTTTGCTTTTCTGCAAATTAATGCTACAAAAGCCCAACGTGCTCGTGCTCGACGAGCCGACCAATCACCTCGATCTCGAATCGATCAACGCCCTTAACATTTCATTGCAGCGCTATCCAGGAACGGTGCTGCTGGTCACGCACGACGAAGATTTGATCGATGAAGTCGCGACCCGCATCTGGCACTTCGAAGGCACCCACGAAATTACCGATTTCAAAGGCGTCTATAGTGAATACGAGGCGGTTCTCGCTTAGGGAACTCTGATTAAGTTAGTTCATGGAGAGTTTTGAAAGGGCATGGCTTCAGTCATGCCGTCAGAATCCGCGACACAAGCGGCTTTAGCCGCTGAGGGCCGCACTCTCAACCCATCCCGTATCGCCAGCGAAGACTTAATCAGAGTTTCCTTAGCAGTTCGTGGCGCCAGTTATGCAAGATAGGTTGTAATCTTGACCCTCAGCTTGTCTAAGGGAAAGGGCATGCTTCTCTACCGCCATTGCGGAATCGCTATTGACTCTACGCGTCCTTGTGAAGGATCGCCATGTGAGGACTCTTCTTCGCCTTCTTCTGCACGCTCAATTTCTTGTCGACTTTTGAAGTTCCGCCGATAATGTCCGCCACGGTTGTGCTTTCCAGTATCTTGGCTGCGGCGTCGCGCACCTGCAAGAACACACCGTAAAGCGCGCGATGGTCGGAGTCCGTGACCATGAGGTTCCGGAGTTGGTCTGCATCCCCAAAAGGCGCCAGCGGGCCGTCCACCAGACGAATGATCTCGCTTAGCTTGATCTCCTCGGGCGCGCGCCGCAGACGGTAGCCGCCCTTCGCGCCCCGCACGCTTTCCACGATGCGCGCATTCTTCATTTCCAGAAGAATCAACTCAAGAAATTTCTCCGGCAGGTCGCTGTCAATGGCAATGTCCCGTATCTTGACGGTTTCAGTTCCGTATCGGCGGCCCAGGGTTATTATCGCTTCCAGCGCGTAAAGCCCTTTTTGCGAGATCTTCATGTTCTGCCCCTTCCAACGGAGGCCTGCGATTCCCGGCTGCTGCTCTGCGCCCCAGCAGTAATTTTTGCATCTTGGACTTACTTTAGTGCGCGCTCTCACGCTTTGCAACTAATCTTATGGACAAGTATCGGTTTGGCGGTCGAAGCGCAAAACGCTTCCGCGGGAAATGCGGACGGCGAGCGTTTTGGCGCGAATAATTCCACTACCGCGTTTTCGCCATATTCATCGCCGGCTCGCCAATTTCACTGTGCGCTTCGCCTTCCAGACAAACTCGATGCCATAACTCAAGATTGAGCAGCCGCCAGATCCGATCGTAGTTGTCGCGATGCTGGGCGCGATGTTCGTCGAACAGTTTCTCGATCGCGTCACGCCGGAAATATCCGCGATTCAGGCTGCGCGGTTCCAATAACATTGTGCGGATCGTTTCCAGGCGCGGCCCCACTAGCCACCCGCTCCACGGCGTTGGAAATCCCAGCTTCTGGCGGTAAAGAATCGAGTGCGGCAGCAGGTCCTCCACCCCCTTTTTCAGGATTCGCTTTCCGGCCAATCCCTGGATCTGCACTTCGCGTGGAATTCGCGTCGCGAATTCCACCAGCACATGATCGAGAAACGGCACGCGGCTTTCGATCGATGCTGCCATGCTCATGTTGTCCTGCTTCATGAGCAGTTCGACCAGGTAAGTCTTGATGTCGGTGTAGAGCAGGCGTTGCAGCATTTCGCCCGAGGAGTGATCCCAGTAGTCGACTACATTTTTATAGGCCGTGCTGGGTGCGGCTTCGCGCGCGAAATCGCTCGTCAGCAATCCGCCTTGCTCGGCTTCGCCGAAGGCGGAAAAGAAATTATCGAAGTAGAAAGACGCCCAGGAATTTCCGTCCTTGGCGAGAAACGTATGCTCCAGCTTTCGGCGCAGCGCCGCTCCGAGCAGGGAAGAGGTCGCGATCGAGTTACGCAATCCGCGCCGCAAAAAACTCGGCGCCACGCTGCGGTAGGCGCGATCCATGGCCGCATTCTTCAATGTGAAGGCATAGCGCGTATAACCCGCCAGCGTTTCATCCGCGCCCTCGCCAGTAAGCACCACAGTAACTCGCTCGCGGGCCAGCCGGGCGACAAAATAAAGCGAGACGCTCGACGGCCAAACGATGGGCTCGTCTTCATGCCAGATTAAATGCGGCAGCGCCCCGAAAAAATCCCGCTCGCCGACCAGCACTTCATAATGCCGCGAATGGATGTGCTCCGCAACCGCGCGCGCAAAGGGCAGTTCGCTGTAAGTCTGCTCGGCGTAACCGACGGAAAACGTTTCCACCGGCTCGCGCCGTATTTTCGTCATCAGCGCCGCTACCGCGCTTGAATCCACGCCGCCGCTCAGGAACACGCCCAGCGGCACATCGCTCATCAGGTGACTCTGGACTGCGCCTTCCAGTAACTCGCGGTAACTCTGGACGTAATAACTCTCATCCCGCGATTCGTGCGCCGCCGACGCATCCAAGTCCCAATACTGACGGATTTCCGCTTTGCCCTCCGGCCCAATTGTCATCGTGCGTCCGGGCAGCAGCTTGAGAATCCCGTTGTAAAAACTATCTTCGCCCGACAAATATCCAAACGCCAAATATTCAGGCAGCGCCGCCCGATTAAACTCCGGACGAATCCCGCCGTGCGCCAGCACCGCTTTGATTTCCGATCCGAACAGCAGCCGCTCCGGCGTCAACTTGTAATACAGCGGCTTGATGCCGAGCCGGTCGCGCGCGATGAAGAGCGTTTTCGTATTTCGGTCCCAGATGGCAAAGGCGAACATGCCGCGCAGATGCTGCACGCAATCCGCGCCGTATTCTTCGTAAAGGTGGATGACGGTCTCGGTATCGCTGTGCGTGTTGTAGCGGTGGCCGCGCGCGATCAGTGGCTCGCGCAACGCGAGATGGTTGTAGATCTCGCCATTGAACACGATCCACAGCGTGCCGTCTTCGTTCGAAATTGGCTGATGGCCGCCCGCCACATCGACGATGCTGAGCCGCCGCATGCCGATGCCCAGCGCGCCGTCCGTATAGAAACCTTCGTCGTCGGGCCCGCGATGCGTGATGACGCGGCACATCTCGCGCAGCGCCTCGGCACTCGCCCGCGCGTCCCGTCCGAATTCAAGAATTCCAGCGATCCCGCACATTCAATGTTTCTCCGCGTCTGGCAATGACGCTTGATTCGGTGAAACATGATTCGGCGAAATATGGTTCGGCGAACCATTCAATCCCACCGCTGAGGGAAGCGCCAAGTCCGTTAGCTTTTCGAACAAAGCCGTAACCGAGAACCCGCCCGGCGCTGTATTCATCATCGCATCCTGCTTGCGCCACTCGAAAAATGCGGATGGCCCCGCCGTCAGCAGAGCTTGTCCCTGCCACGCGACTTGCGTCCCACCGATCGCGACCAGGTGCGTGAGCTTCTCTTTTTCGATGCGGCAATACAGTACTCGCGCGTCCGAAGACCACGGGCCGAAACTCCACGCCTTCTCGCCGAGCGCAAAAAAGAATCCGTCGCTGGCATCATGATAGTCGAGTTCGTAGGCCTGCACCGCCGCCTCTGTCATGCTCGACAACCGCGGCTCGCCCTCCTGCCGGATTGCGCCCAGACGCGGCGCCAGCGCCGTTGCCGTCTCCGCCGGCAGCAATACCCGCGCATGGCAGCGCACCAGCGGCGCAGCCTGCATCGCGCCATACGCAGGCGACTGCACAGTTTCAGTAACTTCCGTTCCCGCCTGCCAGACTGTTTCTTCCGGCACGGCCAAGCTCAACTCCGCTTCATTCGGTCGAGCGCCAGCACGCGATATCTCCACTCGTCCCGGAGCAACGCTTCTAACTTCGAGATCGGGCGCAAAGTGCCACTGTATCTCCACTTCATGTTCTGCTCGTCCCAACGCCACATCGCGCACCAACCACACGCCGCCCGCAATCTTCAGCACGTGCCGCCGATGCAAGACCGGGTCCGCCAGCCGTTCATATCCATTATGACTGCCGACAAAGTAAGTGAAGCTCTTTCCTACGATCCAGTTTCCCGCTTGCGTCGCCGGAATGTGGGTCCATGAAAACGGCCCATCCGCCACTGCCTGGTCCGCACCATCCACGCGCAACGTGTTGTGCGCGCCCGTCCCGCGCAGCGTGTTGCGGTCCGCCAAATTTTGCGCAATGTACACACCGCTCCCGGAGTCTACCAGCCAGCGCCGTCCATCCATGGTGAGCCGTAGGCTGAGTGCGTCGGCATGTCCGTGCCCCGCGCGGCCCACGCCCTGTGGACCGGCGTCTACCATCATCGTCTGCGCGTATGGCTGCGAATCCGCCAGCACGTAAATCCCGCCGTCGGGAAACGCCAGCGAATGCGGCGTTGTGCACGTCTGCGCGACCGCCTGCGCGCGCACGAGTTTTTCGACCGCCTGCTTGCCAAATAACCAGATTGCTTCTTCTGTCAGGTGTGCCGCCGAAAATTCTTTCGAGTACATCGTCGCGCCCAGCGCCAGTGGGTCTGTCATCTGCTCCGTCCGATTGCGCCGCGGATTGAACAGCCGCCCGCCATCGTCGTCGCCAAAGCCCTCCGCCGGCCCCGCCTGCGCCAGCGCCGCCACGACATCGAGCATTCGTTCCAGCACCGCGTCGTACGCCCGTGGAATTTCCATCCCATTCCGTGCCGCCAGCCACCGCGCATACAAAAAAAAGTCGAGCGCATAAACGTGGTAATAAAGCGATTGCTCGAAATAAACGCCATCCCGCCGCACCTGCCGCTCCGCTTCGCGCCGCACGATCCGCCAGCCCGATTCCCTCCAGCGCGCTGCTCCCGGCATTTTCGGATACAAAGTTCCCAGAAAGAACAGCGCCACCGCTTCTCCCAGCAGGTGCGTGTTCGGAGAAAAATATGTAGATAGATAGCGCTCAATGTAACGCCCGTGTAACGCCAGCGCCGGCAACATTTCCGAGCGGAATTCAGGAAGAAGTTTCGACCGGAGCTCCGCGCCCTCCGCCGCTCCCGCCAGCAAATGATCCACCCAAATCCAAGACAAGCTGCGGAAGGCAACCTCCAGCGTGCTGGCCCAGTTGATCCCCAGCGGATACGGATTCGCCTCCATCCAGCTCCGCCACTGCGCCCTCAACTCTCGTATATATTTCTCGTCCCCACTCAGCAGCCAAGCCTTGGCCAGCGTCACCAGGTGCTGGTGCCGGTTCAGTTCCCACGTGACCTTGTGATCGCCCACCACCGCGAAATCGAGAAACGGAATCTTGAACCACGGATCGAGCGGCGCGCGCTTGCCGTGTACCGCATCGAGATGCCAGTTGATCGCTTTGAAATTGAAATTGCCGTCGGCAAAATTGCACCCGTCAGATTTCAGGAAAGTCTGATCAAGCCCCGGCGTCCTCCGTGCATCCCCGTGTACTCTGTGGTTTACGCTTTTCGTCGCATACTGAATCGGAGCTTCCCTAAGACTAAAATCGAGCCCCTCATAGCCCAGTAGCCGAAAACGATGGCCGCAAATCTCATCGGCCAAGCGCAGGATTTCCGCGGCCTCACCGGGCAGATGTGTCTGCAACAACTCCGCGCGCTCCAAAATTTCACTGTTGGAAAAAAAGAATTGCCCCGATGGCTCCGTCGAATTTGTGTTCAGCCGAATCGCTCCAGCGCGCGCGCCCATCCTGTGCATCAGCAAGTCTCGCCGCTTGTGCAGTTCCTGCCCCACACGCACCCGCACCTCTTCCCAATCCATTCGGGACAGTCGCGCCATCTTGCTTTGCCATCCAAAAGTCACAGGTTCTCTTATCTTACATGCGGAAAAGCGCGCGCTCGATCCACCGGTTACCCTTGTTATCATCGCCAGTTCGTAACTCTGATCGGGATTCTGCGCGCGGCCGTACGCTCAAGCTTTTGGTTGATTTGACCTTCCACAGTTCCACCGTGGTGGAAAGAGTTGTCCACTTTTTGCCCCACCATCGGCCTGGACTCCGGTGACTTTTGAGGATATTCTGTAACGTATTGAAACTAAGCATGTTGTTGTCTATTCTTTAAGTTGTCCCGCGTCCCGATGGAAAGCGGTTTGCTTCCGCTTAACGGAGGGTTGGTATAGTTCATAATGCCACCGGGTAGCCCCCAGATACTCGATCGCCAGGAGAATTCGCTTGAGCTTGTCCGTTAGCATTTTTGGTTTGGGATACGTCGGCTCCGTTTCGGCCGCTTGCTTCGCCTCCATGGGCCACAAAGTCATCGGAGTTGACGTGAGACGCGCCAAAGTTGAGATGATGGACTCGGGCCACACTCCCATCATCGAAGCGCGCATGAGCGAAATGGTCGCTGAAGCCCACCGCGCAGGCCTTCTGCGCGCCACCACCGACGCCGCCGACGCCGTGCTCAATTCCGAAGTCTCCTTCGTCTGCGTCGGCACCCCCAGCCTGAAAAATGGCAAGCTCGACCTCAGCCACATCGAGAGCGTGGCCCGCGAAATCGCCGCCGCTATCCGTCAGAAAAAATCGCCGCACGTTTTCGTTCTGCGCAGCACCGTGCTCGCCGGAACCACCGAAACGGTCGTGCTCCCCATCCTCGAAAAAGAAAGCGGCAAGAAGTGTGGCGAGGATTTCACCGTCTGCTATAACCCCGAGTTCATGCGCGAAGGCAGCGCCGTCGCCGACTTTCTCAATCCGCCGTACACCATTCTCGGAGCCAGCGACATCCGCCACCTGGCGCCGTTGCGCGAACTTTACAAGAACACTCCCGGCACGCTCTACGAGACGGCCATTCCCGTGGCCGAGATGGTCAAATATTTTTCCAACTGCTATCACGCCCTGAAAGTCGGCTTTGCCAACGAAATGGGGACCATGTGCAAGCATCTTGGAGTGGATGCGCACGCGGTCACGAAAATCTTCACCTCTGACACCAAGCTGAATATTTCCGCAGCCTATCTTTTCCCGGGCTTCGCCTTCGGCGGCTCCTGTCTTCCGAAAGATCTGCGGGCCATCGCTTACAAAGCCAAAGAACTCGATCTCAAGCTTCCCTTACTCGAATCGCTCATGCCAAGTAACGCCGAACATGTCGAACGGGCCTTTGATATGGTATTGAGCACGGGCAAGAAGAAAATCGCGCAACTCGGCCTCAGCTTCAAAGCCGGCACCGACGATCTTCGCGAAAGCCCGCAAGTCCAGTTGATCAAGCGACTCTTGGGCGAGGGTCTCGAAGTCAAAGTCTGGGACGAGGACGTTTCCCTGGGCCGCCTAGCTGGCGCCAACCGCCAGTACATCGAAGAAGTCATCCCCCACATAGGCTCCGTCCTATCCGCCGACTTGGAAGGCGTGCTAAGTGACGCAGAAGTTGTGGTCCTGGGCAACAAATCTGCAGACAAAGATCGCTTGGCTAAGTACCTTCGCCCCGATCAGATCGTGATCGATCTCATCCATCTCGATAAATTGCGCCGTCCAGAAGGGGCATGCACTTACGAAGGAATTTGCTGGTAGGAATCCGCAGATCGTCTTACTCGACCCGGTCTAATCAATGTAAGTGGTATAGGAAACGCTTGAGAGGGTGTCCCGTCCAAGCTTCGCTTGGACGGGGATGTTCATCGGTTTCCGCCGAACCTCAGGCGTGGTGGAACCGCTCGTGCTGTCGCGCTTCATACCACAGCGCCAACTCAACGCGGTTCCACATTCCAAGCTTGTCGTAGATCAAGCGCAAATAATTTTTTACCATATGCTCGGTGGTCCCGAGAGAATCGGCGATCTCACGGTTCTTGCAGCCCTCGGCTACGCGCTGAATGATGAGTTGTTCGCGTTCGCTGGGTCCGCCGGGGGTTGCTGTCTCTCCAACCATAATTGCCTCCTATAAAGTAAAGTCGCGAGCTTCACCCGCTTGATGCCACTTTTGATTCCGAATCGTACAAAGAGGCGGTTGAAATCCGCTTTGACCGTGCGCTCGGCAACGTTCAGATCGCGAGCGATTTCCGAATTGTCGCATCCCTGGAGCAACAGCTCGACGAGCTGCCGTTCACGGGGACCCACGAGCTTCAAATCCTTTTCCATAAACTTCGCACCTCACCGATGCGCCTCAGCCGCTGTGAGTGGCTCTTCAAACCAAGCCGTTCCACGCATCTGGATTCGGGTCTTTTCTCCTCCCCTTGCATTCCCGCAGCCAAATCGCGCTCCGGATGTTAACCATATATAAAAACCCCGGTTGCGCACTATTTTCCTCAGGAAAACCGCGGGTACGCCAGTCATTGCCGGCAGATTTCGGGCAGGGAAGCTGTGCAGTTTTGCTCGTCATCTAGGGTGAATCGCTTAGTACGAACTTCCGATCTGTCTGCATCCTGAGCATGATTTACACGGAAGTGCATCCCCAGCTCGCCCGCGTCCCTCCCCTATAATGGGCCGTGGACTTCAAGCTCGTTAGCAGCTACACCCCCCAAGGCGACCAGGCGCGCGCCATCGACTCGCTCACCCACGGCGTCTTCGATCGCGAGCAGCACCAGGTCCTGCTCGGCGTCACCGGATCGGGCAAGACCTTCACCGCCGCCAAAGTCATCGAAGCCGCCAACCGCCCCGCCCTTGTCATGGCCCACAACAAAACCCTGGCCGCCCAGCTCTACCACGAATTCAAAAGCTTCTTCCCCCACAACGCCGTCGAGTACTTCGTCTCCTACTACGATTACTACCAGCCGGAGGCTTATGTGCCGGCGGCGGACCTCTACATTGAAAAAGAAGCGACCGTCAACGACGAACTCGATAAGTTACGGCTCTCGGCGACACGCTCGCTTTTTGAGCGGCGGGATTGTTTGATCGTGGCTTCGGTAAGTTGCATTTACGGTCTGGGATCGCCGGAAGCCTACTACGGAATGTTGCTGTTTCTGGAAAAAGGACAAAAGATCAAGCGTCAGGACATTACCCGCAAGCTGGTCGAAATTCTTTACGAGCGCACGGAAGGCGATTTCCGCCGCGGCACATTTCGCGTGCGCGGCGATGTAATCGAGATCTATCCGACTTATGACGACAACGCCTATCGTGTCGAAATGTTTGGCGACGAGATTGAATCTCTCGCGCAGATCGATCCTCTGTTCGGCATTGTCAAGCAGCGTTACATGCGGCTGCCGATTTATCCCAAGACGCACTATGTGATGAAAGAAGAAACCCGCGCCTCGGCCGTGGTTTCCATAAGAACAGAACTTGCCTGGTGGGAAGCGGAGCTTGAGAAGCAAGGACGGTTGGTCGAATCGCAGCGCATTCATCAGCGCGTGATGTACGACCTGGAAATGATCAGGGCCATGGGTTACTGCCACGGCATCGAAAACTACTCGCGCCATTTCACCGGACGCCTTCCCGGCGAGCCTCCGCCCACGCTGCTCGATTATTTTCCGCGCGACTTTCTCATGTTCATCGACGAGTCGCACCAGACCGTGCCGCAGCTCCACGGCATGTACCACGGCGACCGCTCGCGCAAGCAGACGCTGGTCGAATACGGCTTCCGCATGCCCTCCGCGCTCGACAACCGCCCACTTACCTTCGAGGAGTTCGAGCATCGCACCAATCAGATCGTCTATGTCTCGGCCACACCTGGCCCTTACGAACTTACTAAGTCGTCTGGTGTAGTCGTTGAACAAATCATCCGCCCCACGGGTTTGATCGATCCGCCGGTCGAGATACGTCCCGTGAAAGGGCAGATCGACGACCTGCTGCACATGATCCGCGACCGCGTTTCTCGTAACGAGAGAGTGTTAGTAACCACGCTGACTAAGCGCATGTCCGAAGACCTAGCCGAGTATTACAGCGAGGTCGGCGTGAAGTGCCGTTACATGCACTCCGAAATCGAGACCCTGGAGCGGGTGAAGATCCTGCGCGACCTGCGCAAGGGTGAGTTCGATGTATTGATCGGCATCAATCTTCTCAGGGAAGGCCTCGACCTGCCCGAAGTATCCCTGGTCGCGATCCTCGATGCCGACAAAGAAGGCTTCCTGCGCTCCGCCGGTTCGCTGATCCAGACCATTGGACGCTGCGCCCGCAATCTAAACGGCCGTGCCATCCTCTATGCCGACCGCATGACCGACTCCATGAAAAAGGCGCTCGATGAAACCAACCGCCGCCGCGCCATTCAGCAAGCCTACAACGATGAAAATGGAATCACGCCGGAATCCATAGTTCGCCCACTCGACATGACGCTGGTCGCAATCGTCGCCGCCGATTACACCGACCTCACCGCCCCCGACGCCGAAGGCATTCCGGAATTCAAGTCGCAGCCAGAGCTGGACGCTTACATAGGGAAGCTGGAAAGCGATATGCGGGAAGCCGCCAAGCGGTTTGAATTCGAAAAAGCGGCCAAGCTGCGGGACACGATCAAGGAACTGCGGACGAAGGAATTTTTATTCGCGTGAGGGCTTTACAAGTACGGCATATAACTGCTATGAAGCCCATTCTTCTCTCCTGGAGCAGCGGCAAAGACAGTGCTTGGAGCCTCAATGTTCTCCGCCAACGCGGTGAGTACGAAGTTCGAGGACTGCTGACTACCTTCAACGACGCCGCGGGCCGCGTCGCCATGCATGCCGTACGCCGCGAGTTGGTGGAGCGGCAAGCTGCGGCTGCCGGGCTTCCGCTCTGGGCCGTGCCGTTGCCTTGGCCCTGCTCCAATGAACAATATGAGTCGCTTATGGCCGAGACCTGCGCCAAGGCAGTCGCGGAAGGCATCGCAGGTGTCGCCTTTGGCGATCTGTTTCTCGAGGATGTGCGCGCCTACCGGGTAAAGCACCTGCAAGGCACGGGGCTGGAGCCGATATTTCCCCTGTGGGGGCTGCCGACGCGGGCTTTGGCGGAAGAAATGATTGCGGCTGGAGTGCGGGCGAAGTTGACTTGTGTCGACACCACGAAACTCGCGCAATCTTTTGTGGGCCGCGAGTTCGATCCTTCACTTCTTTCCGATCTGCCCGCGGCCGTGGACCCGTGCGGGGAACGCGGAGAGTTCCATTCCTTTGTTTACGCCGGACCTATGTTGCATACCGCCCTCCCGGTCTCGGTGGGCGTGACCGTGGTTCGCGAGCAGTTTGCCTTTGCCGATTTGATCTCCCTCCCCGCCAGCTGCGCTCCGGGCCGGGATGACAGGGGTGGAGAGCTTGGGGACTGAATCGGAGGCTCCCTGAAACCCAAGAGGGAGCCGAAACTTAAAATGGGCCGCCAGCCAAGAAGCGGTGACTCTTCCTTGGCTATCGGCCCATTCGATCCGGACTGGGATCGGAGGTGATACCTACATCGTAGACCCTCCAGTTCGATTGTCAAGCATCAACTTCCAGCCTCCAAACCTTGTGTCAATTTGGGACAATCCCCCTAAACTCGCCCCATCATTGACACATTTCTCGCCGCAGTGTTATTTTGAGGAGTTTGAGGGGCAGTTCTTCTCTAGCGGGATCAACCAGTTAAGCTCGGCAAGGATTCGATCGTCAGCGCGATCATCGGAAACGATCATCGGAAAATGGATCAGACACTCGAACAACTAGGCGAATTACTGCTTGGTGCCGTGCCCACGGTCATCCTGCTGGCGACGCTTTACGTTCTCTACACCTTCCTCGTCCATCGCCCGCTGACCGCCGTCCTCGCCGAGCGCCGCAACCGCACCCAGGGAGCCATGGAAAAAGCGCGCGCCGATATCGCCGCTGCCGAGGCCCGCACTGCCGACTACGAGCAGCGCCTCCGCGAAGCCCGCCAGAAGATTTTCAAGGGCCAGGAAGCCCGCCGCCAGCAGGCCAGCCAGTCCCGCAGCCAGGCCGTGACTCAAGCCCGCACCCGTGCCCAGGAACAAGTCAACCAGGCCCGCGCCGCCATCGAGGAAGATAAACAGCAAGCCATGTCGAAGCTGCAAGCGGACGCGGCCAGACTCGCCAGCGATATAGTGCGCACCGTGTTGCGCCCCATGGCATCGCCCAGCCAGGCCGGTGGCCAATGAAAATGAACACACCGCTAGATCTCGTGCAACGACATGCGTCCAAGCCCGTCTGCGTAGGAACAGCCGCCCCTGGCTGTCCAGTCGAGCGCAGCTCGGCAGCAAGTTGTGGCCACATCAACTCCGGATTTGCTATGTCGAAGTTGAAACTGAAAATCCAGCCGATGCCGCGAATCATCCGTTCGTTGTTGGCGATTGCCCTCTTTGGTTTCCTGCTGGCGCTTCCCGCGCAACTCGCCCACGCGCAGGAACAACCCGCCGCTCCATCCTCCGTACAATCGTCCGCCGGGCCCGCGCAAAAGTCCGCCGCGCAAGATCAAGAGCAAGAGGAAGATCAGGAAGAAAACGCCAGTCTAAAGTACGCCGCCCCCGTCCAATGGCTGGCGCGCACCACCGGATGGAGCGCGCATCGCGCCTATCTGCTGGCGCTCTCTCTGAACTTCGCCATTATTGTCGTCATTGTGTACTGGGCCGCGCGCAAGTTCGTCCCCGGAATGCTACGCCATCGCAACGCATCCATCCAGCAGGCCTTGCAAGAAGCCCGTGCCGCCAGCCAGGATGCCAACCGCCGCCTCGCCGAGATCGAAAATCGCCTCAGCCTGTTGGACGTGGAAATCGGACACATGCAAGCCAGCGCCGAAAAGGAATCCAACGCGGAAGACGCTCGCATCCAGAAAGCCGCCGAAGAAGACGTTCGCAAAGTGGTCGCCGCCGCCGAGCAGGAAATCGCCGCCGCCGCCAAGCAAGCCCGCCGCGAACTCACCACCCATACCGCGAACCTCGCCATTGCCCTGGCCCGCCAGCAGATCAACGTCGATTCCAACACCGACCAGGTCCTCGTCCGTACCTTCGCTTCCAAGCTCGCCGCCAATAAAAAAGACGACGGCGGAAAGGACGGGCAATAGCCATGGCTTCCGTAGTCGGCGCCTACGCCCGCGCTTTCGCCGATGTAGTCATGTCGCCGCTTGGCGTAAAAACGGAGAACCAGCTCGATCCCGCGCGCGCCCTCCAGGAATTGCACGCCGTCGAGGCTCTGCTAAAAGAAAGCGATCCCTTGCGCCGCGTGCTCGAAAATCCGTCCATCCCCGGTGACCGCAAACGCGCCGTGCTCGATGCCATTACTGCAAGACTCGGCACGACCAGACAAGTACGGAATTTCATCGCCGTAATCACCGATCACCGAAGGCTGCCGCTCTTGAGCGACATCCTGAAACACTTGGAACTGGAATTAGACGGCCGCCAGGGTTTCGCCGAAGCGCAAGTCAGCGCCGCGCGCCAACTGAGCGACCCCGAGAAACAAATGTTGGAAGCCGAGATCGCAAAAATGACCGGCAAAAAAGTCCGGGCAAGTTACGAACAAGACGCCACACTGTTAGGCGGCGCTGTTGTCCAAGTTGGCAGTACCATATACGACGGTTCGGTAAAAGGCCAGTTAGAAAAAATCAGAGAACAGTTAGTAGAAAGTTAGGACTTAAGAGCGATAAGCAAATAGCGAACGACCAACGACTTTTATGGCACAAATCAAAGCAGACGAAATCACCCAACTCATTCGCGAGCAAATCGACAACTACGAGTCCAAGATCGCGGTCGACGAAGTGGGCACCGTCATCACCCTCGGTGACGGCATCGCCCGTGTCTACGGCCTCGACAAGGTCATGGCCGGAGAGTTGCTCAGCTTCCCCCACAACGTCGCCGGCATCGCCATGAACCTCGAAGAAGATCAGGTCGGCGTGGTCATCCTCGGCGAATACACCGAGATCAAGGAAGGCGACGAAGTCAAGCGCACCGGCCGCATCATGAGCGTGCCCGTCGGCGAAGCCCTCATTGGCCGCGTCGTCAACTCGCTCGGCGTGCCCATCGACGACAAAGGTCCCATCGCCACCGACAAATTTATTCCCATCGAGCGCCTCGCTCCCGGCGTCATTGCCCGCCAGCCCGTGCGCGAGCCCATGGCCACTGGACTTAAGGCCATCGACTCCATGATCCCCATCGGCCGCGGTCAGCGCGAACTCATCATCGGCGACCGCCAGACCGGCAAGACCGCCGTTGTCCTCGACGCCATCATCAACAACAAAGGCAACAATCTCACCTGCATCTACAACGCTATCGGCCAAAAGCGCAGCTCGATTGCCCAGGTGGTCAAAATTCTCGAAGATGCCGGCGCCATGGAATACACCATCGTGGTCGCCGCCTCGGCCTCCGAACCCGCTCCCATGCAGTACATCTCTCCCTACGCGGCCTGCGCCATGGGCGAGTATTTCCGCGACAACGGACGCCACGCCCTCTGTATCTACGACGATCTTTCCAAGCACGCCGCTTCTTATCGTGAGATATCGCTCTTACTCCGCCGTCCTCCCGGCCGCGAAGCTTATCCCGGAGATGTTTTCTATCTCCACTCTCGCCTATTGGAACGCGCCGCTAAGTTGAGCGATAAGAACGGCGGAGGATCGCTGACCGCACTCCCTATCATCGAAACCCAGGCCGGTGACGTTTCCGCTTACATTCCCACCAACGTCATTTCCATCACCGACGGCCAGATCTATCTTGAGACCGATTTGTTCAACCAGGGCGTCCGCCCCGCCGTGAATGTCGGACTCTCCGTTAGCCGCGTCGGCGGCAGCGCCCAGATCAAAGCCATGCGCCAGGTCGCTGGGACCCTGAAGCTCGAACTCGCCCAGTACCGCGAACTGGCCGCCTTCGCCCAATTCGGCAGCGATCTCGACAAAGCCACGCAGCAACAGCTCAATCGCGGAAAACGCTTGGTGGAACTCCTTAAACAAGGCCAGTTCAGCCCGCTCCCGTTCTCTAAACAAATTTTGATCATCTTCGCCGGCACCAGCGGAGCGCTCGACGATCTGCCGGTCGAACAGGTCCGCGACTTCGAGAAAGATCTTTATAAGTACGTGGATACCGCGAATCCCGGCCTGCTCAACACCATCATGGAAAAGAAAATTCTCGACGACAATCTGAAAACGGAATTGTCCAAAGTGATCAAAGAAGCAAAACAGCAATTCGTGGATTCCAAGCAAGCAGCAACAAAATAGTTCTGTAGAGACGCGGCTCGCCGCGTCTCCACAGTTTGCAAAAGAATGAGTGTTCGGACTTAGCTTTGAAAGGGCACGGCTTCAGCCGCGCTCTAAGCCAAGAAACAAGAAGCCCCTTTAGGGGCTGCGATGAAGCGCGAACAGCGAATGACGAACAGCGAACGACCAACGACTAACGACTAACGACCGAAGAATGCCCAACGTTCTCGACATCCGGCGCCGTATCCGCAGCGTGGTCAACACGCGGCAGATCACCAAGGCCATGAAGACCGTCTCCGCCGCCAAACTGCGCCGCGCGCAAGAGGGTGCCGTCGCCGCGCGTCCCTATTCCCAAATGCTCACCAACGTCCTCAAGTCCCTTATCTCGCGGGCCGATATCTACGATCCCATTACCGGAGATCCCCGTCATCCCCTGCTCGCCGAGCGCCCTGAAAATAATATTCTGCTCATCCTGGTCACCGGGGACAAGGGACTGGCCGGCGCGTTCAACACCAACATCCTGAAGATGGCGACGAAGTTCATCCAATCGAAACCAGATCGAAATATCGACGTTGAATGCATCGGGCGCAAAGGCCGCGACTTCATGCGCCGCCGCTTCCCAGTAAGTAGTGGAGCGACGGGCGCCGTTGCCGGTGTGGTGACGGGCGACTCGCCCGTCCCATCGGACACCGAAGTCGCACCACCGCGCGCCGGCCGCGTGCAAATCGTCGGTGAATACGTAGGAGTTCTCGGCAAGGTCGAACACAATTTCGCGGCCTCTCTCAGCGAGAGCGTGATTGCCCGCTACACCCGCGGCGAGATTGACGGCGTCTATATTCTCTTCAACGAATTCAAATCGGTCATCGCGCAACGCCTGGTCGCCGAGCGCCTTTTGCCCATCAAGGAGATCGGCGAAGTCGATATCCACATGGCCGAAGAGGCTACGGAAGAGGAACGCAAGCAGCGCATCGAAGCCGCGAAGTCCACCGGCGTCGGTATGCGTGCCGCCGATACCAGCGCCGTCGATGAAGCTGCCGCGAAATTTGCGGCGTTGCCTGTCGATTACATTTACGAACAGCCGCCCGAAAAGCTTTTTCAGGGAATTTTGCCGAAATACTTAGGCATCCAGATCTTTCACGCGCTTCTGGAATCCGTGGCCGCCGAGCACGCCGCCCGCATGACGGCAATGGATGCGGCCACCTCCAATGCCAGCGATATGATCGATTCGCTGACCCTAATCATGAATCGCGCGCGCCAAGCCAAGATCACCAAAGAAATTATAGAAATAGTAAGTGGAGCCGCCGCGCAGTAGCGGTACGCGAACGACTAACGACCAACGACTAACGACTTTGAGATTTTACTTATGCCAGAAAATATCGGACACGTAATCCAAATCGCCGGCCCCGCCGTCGACGTGCAATTCACCGAAGCCGCCATGCCTCCCATTTATCAGGCGCTGAAGGTTGTCAGTGACGGTTTCACCGTGCCTTCTCCCATCAACGTCATTCTCGAAGTGCAGCAGCACCTCGGCGAAGGCCGCGTCCGCTGCGTCGCCATGGAACCCACCGACGGTATGGTGCGCGGCATGAACGCTGTCGATCAGGGTGGCCCCATCTCCGCGCCTGTCGGTCGCGGCACGCTTGGTCGCGTGATGAACGTCATCGGCGAGCCCGTGGATAATCTCGGTCCCATCGCCCATGAAAAGAGAATGCCGATCCATCGCCTCGCCCCCGCTTTCGACGAACAGTCGACCACGGCCGAGATGTTCGAGACCGGAGTGAAAGTTGTGGATCTCATCCAGCCGTTTTTGAAAGGTGGAAAGATCGGCCTCTTCGGCGGCGCCGGCGTCGGCAAGACCGTTGTCATCATGGAGTTGATCAACAACGTCGCCAAGCAGCACGGTGGATTTTCCGTCTTCGCCGGAGTCGGCGAACGTACCCGTGAAGGCAACGATCTCTGGCTCGAAATGAGCGAATCGGGTGTCATCAAGCCCGGCAAGCCTGACGAGTCGAAGGCCGCGTTGATCTACGGCCAAATGACCGAGCCGCCCGGAGCCCGTCTTCGCGTAGCTCTTACCGCTCTTACTGTAGCCGAATATTTCCGCGACGAAGAAGGTTCCGACACGCTCCTCTTCATCGACAATATATTCCGCTTTACCCAAGCTGGTTCCGAAGTCTCCGCCCTCTTGGGCCGCATGCCCAGCGCTGTCGGTTATCAGCCCAACTTGGCCACTGAAATGGGCGAGTTACAAGAGCGGATTACTTCCACTAAGAAAGGTTCAGTTACTTCCGTACAGGCAATCTATGTCCCTGCGGACGATTTGACCGATCCCGCGCCAGCCACCACCTTCGCTCACTTGGACGCTACCACCGTACTTTCCCGCGCCCTGACCGAGATTGGAATCTATCCTGCCGTCGATCCCCTGGCCTCCACTTCGCGCATCCTGGATCCTCGTATCGTTGGCCAGGACCATTACGATGTCGCGCAGATGGTCAAGAAGACTCTGCAAACTTACAAAGACCTGCAAGACATCATCGCGATTCTCGGTATCGACGAACTCAGCGAAGACCAGAAGGTAACGGTTGCGCGCGCTAGAAAAATCCAGAAATTCCTCTCCCAGCCCTTCTTTGTGGCCGAGCAATTTACGGGAACTCCTGGCCGCTACGTGAAGATCGCTGATACGGTGAAGGGCTTCCGAGGTATTGTGGAAGGGAAGTACGACGATATTCCCGAGCAAGCTTTCTACATGAAGGGAACGATCGACGAAGTGCTGGAGACGGCGGAGAAAATGAAGGGCGTGGCAGCGTAGAATCAGTCGTTGGCCGCTGGTCGTTAGTCGTTAGCAAACGGCTTACGATCTTTGCTGACGGCCAACGACCAACGACCAACGATTTATGGCAGACACTTTCCAACTCGAAATCGTTACTCCTTCCCGGCTGCTGGTAAAGGATGCGGCGGAGGAAGCGCAGATTCCAGCTCTGGGCGGGTATCTGGGGATTCTTCCCGGGCACGCTCCCCTGATTACCGAGCTCTCCGTCGGTGTGATTACTTACAAAGCGGGCGGCGCCGAGCACACGCTTTCGGTGGCGTGGGGGTTTGCGGAAGTGTTGCAGGACAAGGTGACGATCCTGGCGGAAGCGGCGGAGCGTCCTCAGGAAATCGACATCGAGCGCGCGCAAAAAGCCAGAGACAGGGCCGACCAGCGCCTAAAGAGCAACGATACGCAGGTCGACTACAAGCGGGCGGAAGACGCATTGCAGCGCGCGGAAACGCGTCTGAGTATTGCCAAAGATGTTGCCAAGGAAAAGTAAACTAAGGAACCTCTGATTAAGTTCTTTTCCGGGTGGCTTTGGGTAGGGCACGGCTTTAGCCGTGCCGTTAAAACACGCTATACATGCGGCTTTAGCCGCTGAGGGACCACTCTAAGTAGTCTCGTATCGATAGCTATGACTTACTCAGAGTTTTCCTAAAGTGATATAAGTCGTGGCCCGCGGGCTGCGCATTATTATTTGTATGAATTGGGGTTGTTGAGAACTATTTTGCCATAGCGGTTGCTCTTTGCACGATCGCTGCCGGGAATCGTGGCCAACGACATCATTACGGTTCGCTGAGACAGAGAAAACGAATTGCACTTGCAATCCGTCCGCTCTGCTCGGAGCGGCGATTCTCGATCTCGTTGGCCCGCGCCCGCTTCCACGTTATAATTTCATCCTGGAAGTCAATCGCTCTTCAGTCCTCCCAGTATCGGAGAATTCATAGCCTGCTTCCGCGAAATTTATATGAAGGAGTCTGCATGCCCATTCAGAAAACGGACAAAATTTGGCACAACGGCAAGTTCATTGCGTGGGATGACGCTACGTTGCACGTGATGTCTCACGTTGTGCACTACGGTTCATCGGTGTTTGAAGGCATTCGCTGCTACGCGTTGCCGAGCGGCCCCGCGATTTTTCGCGCCAACGAACACATGCAACGGCTCATCGACTCTGCCCGCATTTACCGTATCGACATGGCTTTCACACGCGACGATATCGTGAACGCTATGGTGGAACTGGTAAGAGAGAACGGTGTGTGGCCCTGCTACATCCGGCCCATCGTTCTCCGGGGATACGGCGAGGCGGGCGTTAGCCCCTTCAACTCGCCCACCGAAGTTTATATCGCGAATTATCCGTGGGGAAAATATCTGGGGACGGATGCGAGCGAAGGCGTGGACGTTTGCGTTTCTTCGTGGACGCGGATCGCGCCTAACACGCTGCCGGCGATGGCGAAGGCGGGCGCGAATTACATGAACTCGCAGCTCATCAAGATGGAAGCGATCGTCAACGGCTACTCGGAAGGCATCGCGCTGGATGTCAATGGTTATGTGAGCGAGGGATCGGGCGAGAACCTGTTCGTCATTCGTAATGGCGTGCTGCACACGGCGCCGCTGGGCAACTCGGTGCTGCCGGGCATCACGCGCGACTCGGTGTTGCAGATTGCTCGCGACCTGGGCATCAAGATCGTGGAGCAGCAGATTCCGCGCGAGTCCCTCTACATTGCGGACGAAGTTTTCTTTACCGGAACGGCGGCGGAAATCACGCCCATTCGTTCGGTCGATAAAATCGCCGTGGGCAAAGGCAAGATCGGGCCGGTAACTAAGTCACTGCAAGCGGAGTTTTTTGGCATCGTTTGCGGGGAGAAAGCTGACCGCTATCACTGGCTAACTCCGGTTCCGGTGGAGGTGAAGCAGCCGGTGAGCGTGTAACTTGCGTAGTGCGTGTTTAAAAATAGGTTTTGGGTAGGGTACGGCTTCAGCCTTGCCGTTTAGAGCCTGGAAAAATGCTGGCTTTAGCACCTGAGGGACGCTCCTTCAGAACTAAAAGGTGTTTTTGAAACACGCTCTGGCAAGCGCGCAAGAGGCCCACCTCAAGCGTTAAAGCGCGCGCACATGTTCAACGAGTTACGGCAAGTCCGAAGTATGCCGTTTCGGATGACCTATGTGAATCGGAGTTCTTCATGTGCCCGTTAATGGATAATGCGAATAACTTCACTGCAGCTACTGGCTGTGCAGGAGATATCCGGGCTCGAGGGGCAGTTTGCCGTCGATCTTCGACACGTTGACGCTGCTGTTGATGGAGTAAACATTGACCATGGCGATTACGGATGGATTCGATTGCAAAATCTTGAGTGCCTCGTCGTCGCTCGGAACCACCCAAAATATCACACGCATTTTGTTGGCGGTGTCGACCAATTTCTTAAACTCGTCGCTGGTCAGCGACAAGAGTTTTTCGGCAACGATGCGCACCTCTGGCGACGATGGGTCGGTGAGCACAACGGTAAGATCGGACCCATCCGGCCATTTATGGGTGGTCTTGATCGCTTTGACCAGATCGGCGGCCTTCACCACTTTGGCCGGGCTGTTCTTGTTGGTTACGAGCGCGACATCGCGCGCGGCCGCGATCTCGCCGCAGAGCAAAACGCAGATCAACGCCAGAACAAATCTTGGCAGCATACAGAGCGCTCTGTTTTTCAATTCTGTCATGGCTAGGGCCTGAACTTTCGCACCACGAGCCAGTCTCCGAGGCTGGGCCTGTAATCGGCCTGCAAGCGCGCCCGGGTTTCGGCTGCATCGCGCGTATAACCCGCCGCCGCTTGCAATTCGGCCAGTTTCGCCATCGAAAAAGGCTCATCTGGGACCTGCTGCAGTTCTTCGATGGCGGCAACGGTTTTCTTCTCGGCCGCGAGCAGCGCCCCATTGGCTCCGTGGTAGCAACGCTCGTTGCCGTAACTGTGGTTTTCCTGGAGCATTTGCTGTAAGCGCGCGACGGCGGCACGGGCGATTTCGAGATTACCGGCTTCGGCGGCGATGCGGGCGCGAAAGACTAAGGTGCGCCCCAGCGCCGCGTTGCGGGCTGCGGGCGACAAAGGTCCGGGTTCGCGCAAAACCGCTTCGGCTTCGTCGAGCTCGCGTAAGGCGGCAGCGGGAGAGTCGGCCAGCAGCGCCAGCTCCTGGTGGATATAACTTCGATACTCGGTCAGTTGCAGCTTCGCCGCTTCGTCGAGCACGGCCGAAAGTTCCAGCCGGACTTGCTTCGTATTGCCTTCACGGGCATAGGTAATGGCCGATTGAATCTCACAATCGAGCTTGTCCTGCGGGGTGGACGCCATCGGAAGCGCTTTGGCGTATTCCTCGCGGGCGCGGTCCTGCTTACCCAGCAAGGCATAATCGTTGCCCAGGCCCATCTGCGAAGTGTAATACTTGGGATCGAGTTTCAAGGCTTCGCGATACTCCGCCAGCGAGTCTTCCAGCCGGCCCGCCTTCTGCAGAATTTCGGCCAGGGAATCGCGGGTATTGGGCTCGCCCGGTTCGAGATCGACGTAGCGCTTCAGGTAAGGAATCGCCTGGTCGTACTGGCGCATGCCTGCGAAACTATAGCCGATTTCATTCAAGACGGCCACGAAATTGGGGTCGACCGCGAGTGCGCGCTTGCCGAACTTGGCTGCGGCTTCGTATTCCCGCTGGCCATCCAGCCAAACCTCGGCCTCAAAGTTCAGTTCGGTATCGCGGGGATACATGGCCAGCAAATCGTTCATCGCCGTAATGGCATCGACGAAATGTCCCCCTTCCACCGATGTCAACCATTTCACCAAAAGTTTTTCGCCGGGCGTCGCGTTCTGGGAAGTTAGGAGCGCCTTCTCGACCGCCGCTTTCTCTTCCACGGGATCGGATGTGGTCCACAAAATATAAACCCAGGCCTGGGTGAAATTTGGGTCCTTGCGGGTGGCTTCGCGGAGCTTCGCCAAAGCCTGCTCGGTGTGAAGGTCAGAGGAGAGCCGCAAGCCTTCCTCGAACAACTTGGCAGCTTCCGGCGAACTCGTAGTAATAGGAAGCCGATCGGGATTGACTGCGGGAGTTGGGACTGGGGGCGGAGTTTGTCCGAGCGCACACATGGGGCCAAAGGCGGCCAGCACGCCGAAAACCACTGTTGCCAAAATAGCGGGACCCCAGAAATGATGGGTGTGCGAGGCAAGAAGATATCGCATGTTTCCACTCTAGCGGCCGGGCAATCCGCCTTCAAATTACCGCAGTAACCGGTTCCAGGTATGACCTGGGAGGATGGGCTGGCCCTTCCCGCCCGCTCGATACAGTACGGGGCGCCTCATGTTTTCGTGCTGTAATCCGCGAAGCGCGCGATTCCACGTCCCTGGCGCTCATGTCGCGCTGCCACGGGAAATTTCTCCCGATTCCAACGCTTGTTTATAATCAAGGTTTCGCCCGCCGTCTGCGGCGGATCTGAATCCTTACGGCGAAGGACACCCCTTGGCACTCGACGATAACATTTATGAAATCCGGCGCGAGAAACTGAAGAAGATTGAGGCTCTCGGGCACCACGCATATCCGCGCAAATACAACTTCAGCCACACCGTGCCGCGAATACTGGCCGAGTACGGCGGGCAGACGGCGGAGGAACTGGAATCTCCGCGCGTCACCGTGCGGGTTGCGGGACGCATCATGGCGATCCGGCTGATGGGCAAGGCCGGGTTCGCGCACTTGCAGCAGGATGGCCAGCGGCTGCAGATCTACGTCAAGAAAGACGCCATCGGCGACGCCGGTTTCGAGCTGTGGAAGCTGCTCGACCTCGGCGATCACATCGGCGTCCGTGGATATCTGTTTCGCACCCGCACCGGCGAACTCAGCATTCATGCCGAGGAACTGACCTTCCTGTCGAAAGACCTGCTGCCCTTGCCGGAAAAATTTCACGGCCTGACTGACGTTGAATTGCGCTATCGGCAACGCTATGTCGATCTGGTCATGAATCCGGAAGTGCGTGCAGTGTTCTTGAAGCGCAGCAAGCTGGTGCAATCGTTGCGCCGATATTTCGATGGGCAGGGATTCCTGGAAGTCGAGACGCCGATGATGCATCCCATCGCCGGCGGTGCCGTAGCGCGTCCGTTTAAGACGCACCACAACACACTCGACATGGATTTGTTTCTGCGCATCGCGCCCGAACTTTATTTGAAGCGTCTGACAGTGGGCGGCTTTGATCGCGTCTATGAAATCAACCGCAACTTCCGCAACGAGGGGCTGGGGTGGAGATGGAATCCTGAGTTCACCATGCTGGAAGCGTACCAGGCGTATACCGATTATCTCGGCATTCTCGATACTACGCAGGCCGCCATCGAGCAGGCCGTGAAAGACGTGACCGGCGGAACTATGACGAAGTGGGGCGAGCACGAGATCGATTGGTCGCACGCCAACTGGCGGCGCATGACCATGCGCGAGGCCATTCTCCACTTCTGGCCCAAGAATGCAGGAACCAAGCCCGAGCGCAGCGACTTCGCGACGCGTGAGTCGGTCGCGGCACTGGTAGCGCGGGTCCGCGTCGCGGGAATTAGTTTGCAGTACGATCCGCAGGAACCGGCCGGCAAGACGATCGCGAATCTTTTTGAGGTCGTCGCCGAAGAACACCTAATGCAGCCGACAGTCATTTATGAGTTCCCCACAGCCATCTCACCGCTCTCGAAACAGAAGCCGGATGAGCCCGACTGGACCGAACGCTTTGAGATCTTTGCGGGGAAGATGGAAATCGCCAACGGTTTCAGCGAACTCAACGATCCCGAAGACCAGCGGGAACGCTTCGAATCGCAGTTAAAAGAACGCGAGCGCGGCGACGAAGAAGCCCATCAGATGGACCACGCCTACATCAACGCCCTGAGTTATGGCATGCCTCCGGCGGGCGGAGTGGGCCTGGGAGTGGATCGGCTGGCGATGCTCTTCACCGACTCGCACACGATCCGGGACGTGATCCTGTTTCCGCTGCTGCGCCCGGAAAAAACCGCAACCACAGAGGGCACGGGGGACGCGGAGGAGAAGTAGACAGGGGAAACTGAGTGTAAAGATGTTATGCGCGCAGACTATGCACCAAACTGGTGTATAATGATGTCATGCCAGTGGCAAAACATGTCCGACGGAGCGTCTCGCTTCCCGCTCCAATTGCTAAACAGGTAGATCGCATGGCAAAGAGCCAGCGTTTGAGCGATAACCGTGTCCTGGTGGAACTCATTGAGTTGGGCATCGAAGCGCGGAAACAGAAAGAGAAGGCATTCTTCGAGCTGGCCGAACGCTTTCGAGGCGCGAACGATCCCGACGAAGCAAAGCAACTAGGCGACCAGTTGGGCCGCATGGTTTTCGGTGAGTAATGCCGCAGATTGAGATCTGGCCACGAATTCCCGCTGCCATCCGCGACCATCTGATCGAGCGAATGCGCGACCGCAACGTCAGCCTCGACGATCTCAACCATCTCCGCGTTTGGTTGGAGACTAAACCGATTGTCCCCACGGGGCCGTGGTGTAAGGATTTCGGTTCCTTCAAACTCTGCGGCGAGGGCAAGTATCCCAAGACATTTCTTCTTGCCGGCCAGTTGGCGTGCGGAGAAGAACTTTAGAACTATGTCCACCCTCGCCATCTCGCTTCCGCGTGTTGCCCGGCATAATCCGTTGGCGGCTGTGGGAGCGGTGTTGGTGGCGGTGTTTGCGATGGCGGCGATTTTCGCGCCGTGGATCGCTCCGCAAGATCCCGCGCACCTCGATCTGCCTCGCCGCTTACAGACGCCCTCGGCGCAACACTGGTGCGGCACCGATGAACTCGGGCGCGACATCCTCTCCCGCCTGATTTGGGGAGCGCGAATTTCTCTGTTTGTCGGCAGCAGTGTGGTTGCATGCTCGCTTCTGCTCGGCCTCATCATCGGCAGTCTTGCCGGATACTACGGCGGCGGCATCGACCGCTTCGTTAACATCGTACTAATGAATGCCTTTCTGTCGTTCCCAGGCATTCTCATCGCAATCGCTTTCGTGGCCTTCCGCGGCCCCGGCATTTTCAACCTCGTTCTTGCCCTGTCGCTTGGAGGATGGGTCGGCTACGCCCGCCTGGTGCGCGCGCAAGTGCTGGCCGTGCGCGAGCGCGAATTTGTCGAAGCGGCGCGGGCGCTGGGCGCGGGCGATCTCCACATTATTACCCGGCACATTTTGCCCAACATTATTCAGCCGGTGATTGTGCAGGCGGCCATCGGGATGGCGGGCGCGGTCCTGGCCGAAGCGACGATGAGTTTCCTTGGCCTCGGCGTGCCGCCGCCCACCGCGAGTTGGGGATCGATGCTGAACGACGCGCGCTCGCACCTCTTCGACGCTCCGCATCTGGTGCTCTTCCCGGCGTTGACGGTGATGCTCGCAGTGTTGGCCTTCAACTTCATCGGCGACGCGCTGCGCGACCTTCTCGATCCAAGGTCCCGGATTGAGGCGGGATTGTAATTTCTACAGCGTCTGCCTAAGCTTGCATAGGGACCGCCGTCCTCGGCTGTCCAAGCCAAGCGCAGCTCGGCCTCGGCTCTGTATTTGCTATATACGTTGAACGTCCGCCGATGACTTTTCCCGCCTTCCCGCGTCCAATGGAGTAACGACAAGTTGGGGAACTTTTCCCGGGGCAGGTTCGTATGAATAGATATATGGAACTGAAATTCCAAATCGAATGCTTGCAGGATGTCGCGGTGGTGAACTGCTCGGGGCGCATGGTGCGTGGGGCGGCGCTCGACGAGTTTCGCCGCCGCATCGAGCAACTCGAACGTGTCAGCGTGCTGGTGCTTGATGTTTCCGAAGTCGAGCAGGTCGATGCTGGTGGCTTGGGAACGCTGTTGCTGGTGCGCCGTTGGGCGGCGCAGAATTCGGCGAAGATGAAGCTGGTGAACCCACCACTCTTTTTCCGCAGACTGCTCGATGCCACGCATCTCACCCCGCTGTTTGAAACCTCCTCGCTGACAGAAGCCATCTGCATCTTGCGCTCGGAAGATTGCCCGCCGCCGCGCTTCGCGGTCGCCTGAGCCAGCCCGCACAGGGGCGCGATGCAGTATAATTCGCGCCCATGGGGTCCAACTGCAGGCGTCAGGTCTCAGGTGTTAGGTCTAAGGTCTGCCGGCAGAGCTTCGTCGACAGGCCGCCTGCGGGTCTTTTGGATTCTTATCGTCACGCCAGCAACACCTCCGCCAGCTCTCTTCGTGGACACTCGAAATTCTTCATCCCTCGCAATGACTGAACTCGGATGATCCAACTCGCCCGCAAATTGCGCGTTACCGATTACTTCTCGCTCGGCTGGGGTGCGATGGTCGGCGTGGGCTGGCTGGTCGTCATGGACGATTGGTTGCTGCGCGGCGGCCCGCTGGGCGGCATTCTTGGCTTCGCGATTGGCGGCATTCTGCTGCTGCCCATCGGCTACGTCTACGGCAAGCTCGTTATGGCGATGCCCGACGCAGCCGGCGAAGTGGCCTACACCGCAAAGGTTTTTCCGCGGCCGGTCAGCTTTTTTACCGGTTGGATGATGTTGCTTGCCTACTTCATCGTCTGCCCGTGGGAGGCCGTGGCCGTGGGCCGCATCGCCGGTTACATTTTTCCCGCGCTCGATTCCATCGAGTTATATCGCGTGGCGGGGAAGCCGGTTTACCTGCCGCATCTCGCCATCGGCCTTGCGCTCACGGCGCTGGTCACGGTAGTGAACTATCGCGGCATCCGGTTGAGCGCCACCTTTCAGAACTGGAGTACGTTCGGAACGCTTGCGCTTTTCGTGGTCTTCGTCGCGGTTGGCGTCGCGCGCGGATCGCCCGCCAATTTTCCCCCTTTGTTTACGCATACTCCGTTCGTTTCGATATTGCTCGTATTGCAGATTGTTCCTTACTACATGACAGGATACGAATCGGTGGCCAAGGCCGCCGAGGAAGCCAACCCGCAATTTCGCGCGCGGGGATTTTCTCGCGCCATTTTCGCGGCGATCGTCGTCGGCGCCGTGTTCTACATCGTGGTGATCGCGGCGGTGGGTTTTGTTGCGCCATGGCGCGCGCTGACTGGCGCGCCATTCATGACGGCAGTGGCTTTCGAGCGCGCGGTCGGATCGCGCTGGATCGTGAGCGTCATTCTGAGTGCCGCGCTGCTCTCGCTCTTCAAGGTATTCAACGGAAATTTTATCGCCGCCAGCCGCCTGTTATTTGCCATGGGAAGGCGCGGACTGGTCGATGCGCGCCTGGCCGGTGTGCATCCGCAAAATCGAACCCCGGCCACGGCGGTGGTCTGGATTGGCGCCGCGACGGCGGCGTGCATGTTTCTCGGCAGCGCGATTCTGGTTCCAATTTCCGAAGTCGGATCGGTGGCTTGCGCCGCCGGATGGTTCGCGGTGTGCGCCGCCTATCTGCGGATGAGGCCGCGCGTTGCCGGCCGCCTGATCGCGCTGCTCGGCGCATTGGTTGGTTTGGCGATGGTCCTGATGAAGTTTGTTCCGTTTGTGCCCGGTCACTTTTCCCGATGGGAGTGGCTCGCGCTTGGGCTCTGGATTCTTCTCGGCGCGTTGGTTGGCAGAAGTTCGATGGGGCGAAGCCGCGCTGAGAACTGCTCTACCGGCTGACGCTCTTCGCGTTGGCCTTCGGCGCGACATGCGGCTTGGCCAGCGTTCCCGTGACACTCCACGATTGCTCGTCGCCCCGCGTCAACACGAAGTTGAACCCGGTGTTTGGGGACGCCGTTCCGCTGACCAGATAAATTCCGTCGCGCGATTCCAGTCTGGCGGCGGAAAGTTCCCAAACGCCTTTTTCCAGATGCAGCTCTCCGGCGAACCGGTGCACGGGCAGAGGCGCGGGCGAGCCGGGAATTTCAATGTGCGGCAGGCTGCCGTTCCGCATTGCGAATCGCAACTTGCCGTGGCAGCGCGCCAGCAGCTCGCGAATGCTGTCTCCGGATCCATCCAGTTCGAAATTGCCGTCGGCGGTTCCAGCGATCCAGGCATCGTTCATCGACGCGCCCACCTGCGCCAGAGAAAGGCCGCGCAACGTGCCGGAGCCGTGGTAGCTCACAGGCCCGGCCGACGCATCATGCGTTGACACATCGACGGTCCAGTTCCCCAGATGTGTGCCCTCGAAGAGTTGCGCGCGCAGAGCGGTCAACCGGATTTTGCCCCGATCGACCTCGACTTCGGTCGCAATCTGAGTGGCGGACACCTTCTTCATTCCGAAGCGGCCGACATGCAGGTTGCCGCGCGCTTGAAGGGTGAGCAGCGGCGATGCGCCCTGCGCTGCGCTCGAATTTAAGATGCGGTACCAGGGACGCTTGGCGGGATGCGGCGTGAACCATTCGGCGAGATCTCCGGTGGAAAGTTGGTCCGCGGTGAGATCGAACTGAAAGACGCAATTCGGCATGCGGATAAAGACGGAGCCCGCAACCCCACCTGAGAGTGGGCAATGCCGGGGCGCTGTAACTTCGCCGCTCCAATGCGTGCTTCCTATGCGGGCGGAGATCTTTCGCATCGACACCGCGTCCGCAGTGAGAGACAGAGCGGCGGAGGCAATCTCAATCGGCGCGTTCAGACCGCGCATCTCGGCGCGCACGTCGCGCAGTTGCGCGGTCCCCAAGGCAGCGGGCACCGTAAATCCCTGCCACGGGCCGGAGACGCTCACATCCAACTGGGCCGCGCCTTCCGCCGCTGGGCGTGCAACGGGCAAGCCCAATGTGTCCTCGAGGCGAAACAGGTCCTTCAGTTCGAGATCGCCGCGCAGAAAAAAGCGATAGCCGCGAGCGGAGATCCACCCGCCGGCGTTCACCGGCGCGGAGCCGTTCATCGTCAGTGCAACCGGGCCAATGTGCAGGTGAGGTTCCGCAGGCTCCTGCTCTTTTTCTTGTTTTGTTCTTGCAGAAGCGAGCGTACCCTCCGGCGCATCCCGATCCACAAGCGTTAGTGGAATCGTGCCGAGCTTCATTTCGTTCTTTCCCGCATTCGACGACAGGCGCACATTGGTCGCCGCGCCGCTGCCGGTCCATTTTGTCAACAAACCGTGCCATGCAATGGAGCGCCGGGCGTCCCCGCCCGGCGGGAGGGGCGAGACGCCCGTCGCTCCACCGTCCTCGGGAAGTTTAGGAACATTGCGCGTGGCGTGGAATTCGGCATTCAGCAATCCACTCGCAGTGAGATCGCCGGCGATCTGCTTCTTCGCCTGGCGCAACAAACGAAGCGCGGAGGTCAGCGGCACCTTCTCAACCTCGAGCGTCAGATCGTAGGTGGGCGCTGACGCGAACAGGGCCAGGCTCCCGCTCAAACGAAGTGTCCCGCTGCCAACCGGCGACTCGCAAAGCAGATCGTTTAGTGTGCCGGTGGTCGCGTTATACCGCCCCGAACAAGTGGTTCCGAGACGCACATTCTCGGCGCCAACAATGTCGTAGCGGCGGAAATCTTCGACTGCGGCCTGGCTCTCCATGCGCAGGGCTTCGGGAGTGCCCGATATTTTCGCTATGAAACTGACTCCGCCGCGCCATCCCCGGTCGTTCCCGCTCAGTAATTTCGTGATCTGCCCGAGTTGCCCATTCTTCCATTGCGCGGCGATCCGCACCGGCGTTGCCTGCACGCTTGCAGCCCGTTGCCATGTGGCGTTGATTTGGAGCAGCCCGGTATCGTAAAGATTGAGGTCTGTGCGCACGGGTTCGGCCTTGATGCGAGCGCCCCAGGAATTTTCCGAATCCTGCCATAGCGCCACGTCGGCATCTATCAGCGCGTAGGATTTTTTCGTCTGTCCAAGTTTGAAATTGATGCGAGCCCCGCTGGCTTCGAGGTAGGGGAATGCCGGACGTCGCTCGGAGGCGGATTTTCCGGTGGGAGCCACGGGAATCTGCGCGTTGCGTTCGATCAGGCCAGCCAGGTTCCATCGTCCTTCGTCGTTGCGCACGAGATTGATGCTGGGCTCGGTCGCGCTCAGGGTCGCGATCTCGATCCGCCCGCGGAGCAGGGAGCGAAACCGGATGGCGGCGGAAACTTCCTGCGCACGGACCATCGGCTCCGCGCTGAATGCGGGATCGTCGTAGATGACGAGCCCCTCGAGATCGAAGCCCGGCCGCGGCAGGAAATGCAGGCTAACATTATCGATTACGACCCTGCGGCCGAGAGCGCTTCCGATGGAATTCGAAATCCGGGTGCGCAACTTGTACACACCCGGCCGGAATAGAAATAAGACCAGCACGAGGGCCGCGATCACAGCCAACCCGCGCTTGGAAAAGAGAACTTTCACTTCACAATCCTGAGGGTGCGCGACCAGCGGGTTTCATCGAAGAAGTGCAGCACGATGTGCGCCAGAAACCCCAGCCGGTCACCCACGCTGCGCTTCTGATACTGGCTCTCTGGTGTAATAAACGACCAATAGACGAGCATAGGACGGCCAATTACATTCTCACGCGGGATGAAGCCCCAGTAACGGCTGTCTTTGCTGTTGTCGCGGTTATCGCCCATGGCAAAGTAGCTACCCGGGGGCACGACGATGTCTTCGCCTTGTATATGCGAGGGTAGCGTGCGTAGCCAGTCCTGGCTTGTTATCCCGTACATCTCCGACGGCGGTAGGGCGGGAAAATTGTCGCGGTAGGGATCGTAATTCTCGAACTTGTGCTGGGCGAAGGGCTCGGCGAGCTTCTCGCCATTGCGATAGACGGCGCCATCGCGCAAGTGGATGCGATCGCCGGGTATGCCAACGATCCGTTTCACCAAGATTAGTCCTGGTTCCTCTGGCGAGAAGAACACAACAATGTCGTTGCGGCGGATATCGCGATAAGGCAGCAGCGGCCCCAGCCAACGCGTCGGCGGCGCGAACTGCTCCCGGTTCACTAATAAGTGGTCGCCGACGAGCAAGGTTTCCTCCATGGAACCGGAGGGAATCGCAAAATGCTGCACAACAAACGTCATGATGAAGAGGAAGACAACGAACAGTTCCGCCAGCGAAGCCAGATATTCCACCGGCGTTTCGCGCGGTTTCTCGTCCACATCGCCTTTCTTTTCTTTCTTTGGCATGTTTGCCAACCGTTCGGATAAGTTCTTCTCAGTGCGTTCTCTTCAGCGCACCGCCTTAAGCGTGCGCGACCAGCGGGTTTCATCGAAGAAGTGCAGCACGATGTGCGCCAGGAATTTCGCGCGGTCGTCCCAGCCGCGCATTTCGTACTGGTCGTCCGGAGTTTTGAACGACCAATAGATGAACATGGGGCGGCCGATCACGTTTTGCCGGGGAATAAAGCCCCAGAAACGGCTATCGTAGCTCACGTCGCGGTTGTCGCCCATGGCGAAGTAGCTGTCCGGCGGCACCACGATGTCGTCTCCCACGACATGGGAAGGCAATTCCGCCGCCCATTTTTCGTTTCTCACCCCGTACTCTTCCGAGGGCGGGACGGCGGGAAAATTATCTGTGTAAAAATTGTGTTCGTCCCGTTTATGGCGGACGAATGGCTCCACGAGTTTTTCCCCGTTGCGGTAGACGACATCGTCGCGCAGGTGGATGCGGTCGCCGGGAACGCCGATGATCCGTTTCACCAGGAACAAGCCCGGCTGTTCCGGCGACATGAACACGGCAATTTCGTCGCGATGGATATCGCGATAGGGCATCAGCTTTCCCATCCAACGCGCCGGCGGCGCGAACTGCTCCCGGTTCACGAATACGTGGTCGCCGATGAGCAGCGTGTCCTCCATCGAACTCGATGGGATCTCGAACGCCTGCAGCACGAACGTGATGATGAACAGGCCGGTGACCAGTACTCCCGCCAGCGAGGCCAGGAATTCCACGGTCGTTTCGCGCGGTTTCTCGTCCACCGGCTTTTCGTTGGTTTTTTGGTTAGCTGTGACTTCTTTTTTTTCTTTTTTCGGCACGTTTGCCCTTCCGTTTAGAAAATTTCTTCTCAGCGTACTTTCATCGGCACAGTGGCATTGGCACACCGGCTTTAGCGCACTAGCCTGAAAGTACGTTCCCAGCGCGTCATCTGTAACACATGAGTGGCCGCGTAGGCGAGGTGATAAAGTCTATCACCCACGCTGGGCGATCCGGGAAGATCGTTGCTCAAATTGGCCGACGACCAGTAAATCAAAAGCGGCCGGCCGATGATATTTTCGCGCGGTACGAACCCCCAGTAGCGGCTGTCCTGGCTGTCGTCGCGATTGTCGCCCAGAACGAAATAGTGGCCCTCGGGGACGATCAACTGCCGGTCTTCGACCAGCTTCGGCATTTCCTTCCACCATTTTGCATCCACTCCGTAGCCGGGAGAATCGGTGCGCGGAAAGTCGTCGCGATAAGAATCGCGCGGCGCCGCGCTGTGTTGCGCGTAGGGCTCCTCCACCGCAGCGCCGTTGATGTAGACGCGTTTATTGATCAGGCGCAGGCGGTCTCCGGGCAAGGCCACCACTCGCTTCACGAAGTCCTGCGCGGGATTCACCGGATAATGGAAGACGACGATGTCGCCGCGGCGGACCTTGCGATAGGGCAAGAGACGGTTGCCCGCGTTGTCGCCAAAGCAAAATTTATCAACCAGCAGGTAGTCGCCGATCAGCAGGGTTTGCTCCATGGATTCCGAAGGGATGGTAAACGCCTGCGCGAGGAAAGTGACCACAAAAACCGCGATCACCACCGTTCCCGCAACCGATTGAACGGTTGCCGGCCAATCCCCGCCTAATATCTTTTCACCCCACGACATAACTTTCTGTAGAGACGGGGTTTGCCCCGTCTCATGCGTGCAGCGTTCCGAATGTTGCCGTCGGTTCGAGACGCGGCAAGCCGCGTCTCAACAGGAAATCGAATACACTACGACGCGCCGCCGTCCTTCCCGCGATTCGACTGCCGCGCTTCGGGCAGCGCCGCCAGATGCTCCAGAACTTGCCGCGCCGCTTCCTGTTCCGCGCGCTTCTTGGTCGCTCCTTGTGCGCGCCCCACGAATTGGCCCGGCTCCGGCAATTTCACCTCAACCGTAAAGGTCTTCTTGTGTTCCGGGCCTTCCTCTTTCACCAGGGCGTAAACCGGCTGCAGTCCTCCTCGGGCCTGTAGCGCTTCCTGCAACGCGGATTTGAAATCCATCACGGGAATGGCGCTGGTTTCCAAATTCATGTGGGCCAGCTCCGGCTCCACGATCGCGCGCACGATAAAGTCCCGCGCCACCGCCCAACCGCCGTCGAGATAGAGCGCGGCCAGCACCGCCTCCAGCGCGTCCACCAGCAGGCTTGCCTTGTTGCGTCCGCCGCTTTTTTCTTCGCCGCGGCCGAGGCGCATGTAATGGCCAATCTCAAGCTGCTCGGCCACACGCAGCAGATGGCGCTGCCCCACCAGATGAGCGCGGAGCTTCGAAAGCTGCCCTTCCTGGAATTCCGGGAAGCGGTGGAAGAGCGCCTCGCTGGTGGCCAGCCCGAGTACGGCGTCTCCCAGGAACTCGAGCATCTCGTTATCCCCGGTAGACGCACCGCCGCCCACGCCCAGCGCCTCCACTTCGCGCGCTTGCGAGCTGTGGGTCAGCGCCTGCTCCAGCAGTTCGCGGCGCTGGAACCGGCGACCCAGGCTTTCTTCGAGCGTCATGATTTCGCGTGACTTCATCGCAAACGGCAATTGAGGCATTGCATCGTTAAAGCATTGAATCATTCAGCCAATGCCTCAATACCTCAATGCCTCAATCGCTCAATTAGTTCTTCGGCGAAGCCTGCGGTTGCGCCGGGGCCGCGCCTCCAGTGAGCTGTTGCAAGCGGTCGCGTTCGTGGCGCGCCGGTGTGCCCACCGGCGTGTTTTCCTGGGTCAACTCCACGGCGCGGTTCGCCACCTTGAGCGCCTCGGGATATTTCCCCTGCTTATCCAGCGCCAGTGCCAGACGCAGGACCACCACCGGGTCCGGTTGACTCGGGAACGCGTCGATCGACTTCTGCAGGTTCTCCTGCGCCGCCGGAAAGTTTTCTTTCTTGAACTCAATGGTGCCGAGAATCGAATACGCGTTCGAGCGCAGCAGCGCCTTGTAGGCGTCGATCTTCTCCTGCGGCGTGCCCGTTGGCACTTGGACGTCGGTGTCCACGGTTTGCGTGGCCTTCTGCGCCAACGAGGTAGCTTCGCCGAAACGCTGGTCTTTATCGATATCCGTGTCATGCGTTTTCTCGGCGATCACCTCGGCAACGATGACCAGAGCCTCGGGGTCGTCCCCATCGAAGCTGAGCACTTTGCGGCCCATGACGTCGGTCTTATCGGCGTTGTTGGCGCTCTGGTATAGCCGCATTGCGTTCTTATAGAGCAGGATGCGAAGTTCGCTGTCCGGAAACTTGGCGGCAAATCCGTCCGCCGCCTTCTCCAGCGCGGCCGGATCGGTATTCGCCGCCGCCGCTTTGTAAGCTTCGAACTCCGGTTGGGTCTTGGCTTGCGGTGGACGCTTCACCGCAGGCGCCGTCGTGGCGCCCGCCGCCGCACCCTGCGCCGGCGCCTGACCCGCTGCCGGTGCGTTTGGTTTCGCCGCTTGTCCGCTGTTTTGCGCCCCGGCCCACACTGAGATTGTGAGAATTGCTAGAATTACTGCCGCTCGTTTCATGCTGTCTCCCATGATGTGAAATTTCAAACCTAAGATCGATTGACGTAGCAACAGCCGCCCTCGGCTGTCCGGCGAGCGCAGCTCGCCAAGTTCCATCGAAAATCAAACCATCGAAAATCAAACGGTTTCGCAGCCGGCACAGGCCGCAACCTTGAAACCCGCTCTACTCCGGCTGCTTTGCCACCGGAGGCTCATACGGCTGTTCCATGCCGCGCCGCGCCGCCTTGGCCGCTTCCGGCAACGCCCCAGCCGCATCCAGCGCTTCACGATAGTGGTCCAGGGCGGCGAACCGGTCTTCCTTGATATCGAATATGCGTCCCAGGTAAATGTGCGACCACACAATAAACTTGGGATCGTGCGCTGTCCGCAGGGCTTGTTCAAAGTATTTGCGCGCCCCCTCTAGGTCCCGATTCGCGGTGGCCACTTGCGCCAAAATAAAAAGCGCTCGCCCCGCATCTTCTTCCTGCTCATCGAGCGCCTGTTGCGCCAGTTTTTGCGCGGTTTCCGGATCGCCAGCCGCCAGCCGTTTTTCCGCATTCCTCAGCAGGTGGTCGTCCTTGGGGCCCGCCTGCTGCAGAAGTTCCGGCGTCGCCTCCACCGAGTACTCGATCAGCGACGCCCGCTTCATCTCCTTGGCGATTTCAATACCGCCGACCAGACCGCCATAGGCATTGCGCATGCCCGCCGGATCTTTTTCGAACTTGCCCAGCGCGTCGTAGAAATAACGCGTCAGCACGTACCCTTCCTTGTCGTCTTGGGCGATGGCCTTGGCGCGCTCCGGCTCCGCCGCCTTCGACAATCGCTGTTCGATCGCCCGGATCAGGCATTCCGTCACCAGCAGCGAGATGTTGCTCTTGAACGCCTCATCCATCGGAGCGTTCTTCACATGTTGCAGCAGTGGTTCCAGGGTCTTGAAGGATTCGGTGTTTTTCAGCGCCAGCGGATCGAGAAGATAATGCAAATACGTATGCCGGATCTGCTGCATCTTGATCGCCGTGCCCGTCGTCGGTGACAGCACCACGTAGTAATCCGAAGCATAGTTGCGTGCGTTGGTCTGGCCCGGCGAGCCCATGGCATCCAGATAAACCGTGAACTGGCGTCCCAAGTAACCCGCCGAGGGCATTTTCAAATAGATCTCCGTGTCGAAGGTCATCTTCGCCAGCGGATCGTGATAGACCTCGGCCAACTCCGCATAGCGTGCGCGCTGGCGTTCCCAGATAGCGTGCAACCCGATCTTCTCGTAGAAGGCCTGCATCAGCGGCACGAAGCCCGCCAATATTCTCGCATCGGGCGGCAGCTCCGCCGCTTTCACTTTGAGCGCGAATGCGGGCGGCTCCTCCAGATACAGGGCCAGCGAGACATACTGCGATAGGTCGTGCGCCGGTTCCGGCAACTGGTGCTGACGGTAAGCCTCGCACATCGGAGCGGCCACGTCCTGCGCTCCGGCGGTATTCTCCACAGCCTTGGCAACTTCCGTCCGGATCTGCGCCCGCAGCGGGTCGGATGTGGCCAGGTCCTGGTCGTAGCCGCAATGATTGATGGCGGTCAGCACTGTGAACAGCGTCTCGCTGGTCTCGAGTGAAACTACCGGGCGGTTCTGCGCCAAGCTGGCCACCGCCGCCAGCATGATCGCCATGCTAAGAGCGAACGCCAGTCGAACGCGTTGTCCCAGAAAGTGTCCCAGGAAGTTCCTTCGGATATCGGGCATAGACGGATGCGCTAGAAGTAGTGTACGAACTGCTCAATTCGCGGTCAAACGTAGGGACAGCCGCCCTCGGCTGTCCAAGCGAGCGCACCTCGCTCGTGTCTTCGA
>Ga0326728_10003529_pt1 | contig 48196 bp, 45 predicted proteins | sample MB3enrmetagenome_FD_207602 | JGI IMG/M metagenome (GOLD analysis project Ga0326728, IMG submission 207602) | Lab enriched peat soil microbial communities from McLean, Ithaca, NY, United States - MB31MN | ecosystem: Environmental > Terrestrial > Soil > Wetlands > Peat | place: USA: New York... | reverse complement strand
GAGGTTTTCAGGGTCACTTCATACGCGGTCACCGATCCGGTCTTATCCAGTTCGGCAAGGAACTTCTGGCGGTCCCCGGGATGGTAATACAGGGTTTCCGCAATATCTTTCCCGTAAAATTCCGGTGATGAGTGGAACCCCAGCATTTTTTCTGCAGAAGGACTCACGAATATGAGATTGCCCGCTTCATCGGTGCGATAGTATACATCCTGGATATTTTCGATAATGCCCCGGTATTTCTCTTCGTTCTGGCGGAGTGCCTCTTCCGCCCGTTTCCGTTCCGTGATATCCGACAGCAGGACGAGGACCGCGGGGCGTTGTTCCCAGGTGATCAGGCTGGAATTGATCTCCATCCAGAGGATGGATCCGGTCTTGGAGATCACCCGGAACATATAGCTGTGTTGCAATGCCTCACCGGCAAGCCGCCGGTTGTGCTGCTCCCCGACAATCGCGCGGTCTTCAGGGTGAACGAATTCCAGGAACGGCCGACCGGCAAATTCTTCCTTGGTGTACTGCCCGATCTCTTCGAGTTTCGGGTTCACAAAACAGATCCTGCCGTCCTGGATAACGAGAATCGCCTCGTTTGCATATTCAACCAGCTTCCGGTACCGTTCTTCGCTCTCCTCCACCTTCCGCTGGCTTTCAAGGAGTGCAGCATAATTCTTCCGCAGCTCTTCTTCCTTGGCAGCAAGTTCATTATACGCAGCATTGAGGTCTTCGTTTTTCTGGAGTAACTCCTCCTCGGCCCGTTTCAGTTTGGTAGTCTCCGCTGTCACTGTCAGAACGGCAGGACGATCGTTGAGCGTGACAGGAATAACCGAAAACATGGCATGGATCGCTGTCCCTCCTTTTCCCTTCAGGGCAAGGGGGACGTTCTCAAGCCGGCCGGTCAGCAACAGGCGCGAGGAGAACCTGCCAAAATCAAGGAGCGAGAGCAGCCCCAGCTCGATCGGGGTCTTCCCCAGCAACTCTTCTTCCGTGTATCCCGAGGCTTTCAGGAACGCTGCATTGACTTCTATGAATCTCCCGTCAGGCAGGCTGTTGATTGAGATGGGGTACGGGCTCTCTTCAAAGATGGTCCGGAACCGGCTCTCGCTCTCCCGCATCACCGTCTCTGCACGCTGGCGGTCCGTGATATCGTAGCAGACAACCAGAACGCTGAGTTTGCCCTGGGGATTCATCATCGCACGTGCGGATTCTTCGACCCAGATCAGGCTCCCGTCTTTTTTGACCTTGCGGAACTTCCAGGTAAAGATCTTTCCGGGAGATTCAAGACAGATCTTCAACTGCCCGGTCACTTGGTCGTGATCCTCCGGGTAAAAGACCTTGAGTACGGATTGCCCCTCCAGTTCCTCAACGGTATACCCCAGCTCGCTTGCCCCGAACTGGTTCACCGAGATGACCTCCCCCTCCGGATCGAGCGTGAAGAACATGGTGGGATTATCGCGGTACAGGACGCGGTATCGTTCTTCACTGGCACGCAGCTGCTCTTCCATCTGCCGGCGTTCTGTGACGTCACGGAAGGAAAGAAGCATGGCTGCAGAGCCTTTGTAGGAGATCTTCCGGCCGATACATTCGACCCACTTCTCCTTCTTCGACAGGGTAATGATCTTATAGTTCACCATGTAACGGTCGGTGCCTGCCGACACCTGCATCATATCATACAGGGCGTCATCCCGCAATTCCGGCGCGATAAAATCAAGCACATTGAGCTTTTCCGGCAGGTCCCCTTCTTTGGTATATTCAATACTATCCAGGGCCCTGCGGTTTGCGAACAGGAGATTTCCTGAGAAATCAAAGATGATGATCCCCTCGCTCGATTGTTCAACCATGGCCCGGAATTTCTGTTCGCTCTCTTTGAGCGCTTCTTCCACCTGTTTCCGGTCAGTAATATCCCGGAGCGAGATGAGGATGGCCGGTGTCCCCCCAAAGAGAATATTTTTCCCGATGCTCTCGACCCATCGTTCCCGCTGTTGCGTCGTGATGAGCTTGTACCGCGCAATGTATCCGTCGATCCCCTGTGCCACCCTGCCAAAATCACGGATCGCATCCTGCTGTGATTCCGAGGCGATAAACTCCAGAACGTTTCGTACGCCGATCATCTCGTGGTAATTTTCGGCCTCGATCAGCGATCCTGCCGCCTGGTTGGCAAAGAGAAGTTTTCCTGTCGGATCGAGGATTAGGATACCGTCAAGGGCGTATTCCACAAGAGTCCGGAATTTCTCTTCGCTCTCCTGCAGTGCCTGCTCCTTCTGGTCGAGCCGGGCATGGTGCTGTCTCATCAGGATGGATTGCCGGATCGCATGCGTGAGTTCGGCAAAGAGGACCTCCGGGTCATCCCCCTTCTGAAGATAAAAGTCAGCACCGTTGTTGATGGCCTCGATCACAATCTTTTCTGTCCCCTTCCCCGTGAAGATGATAAACGGGACAGTACTCCCGCCTTTCCGGATGATCTTCAAAAATTCGATGCCGTCCATCTCCGGCATCAGGTAATCGGAGATGATGACGTCATAGGTTTCCCTGTTCAGGATCTCAAGAGCTGCACGTGCGGATGTACAGGTGTCGATCTGAAACTCCTTGTTCTGCTCAAGAAGCGACTTTCCCATCCTGAGGAGGCCGGGTTCATCATCGACATACAGGATACGCATCACAGATCACAGGTTAGAAGAACTTTTTAACAGTCTTTTAATATTTGTATCCTTTTGAACGTTTGCCCCGGTCTTCCGTCTGTCTGCACCGGGAATCAGGCCCGGGGGTGATTCCGGGGTATCGCCCGGATCCGGTACCGGCTCATGATCGGGTGCACGGAACCGGGAGCATTGATACGATGTTCCGGTAAAAAGAGGATGCTGCCCGGTACCTGTCTGCAGAAAACCCTCCTAATCCTTGTCATCAAGGATATCCCCGTGCCGGTAGTGGCGCAGGAGAAAATTGCGAACCTTTTCCGATTCAATCCATCCCTTGTCCAGTTTTGCGACGAGGTCTTCAATGATCGAGGTCTGTTCGAGGATCTTCTCCTGGTACGACCCGTTTTCCAGTTCGGTCAGGGTTTTGATGACCTGGACAGGATTTATTATCTGGTCATTCAGGATCTGGAACTGCTCCATATTCTTCTCGATCTGAACAATTCCCTCCCGGTCCATCTTTCTCTCGATCTCGATGCGATCGGTGACATCTCGTATCACCATCATGACCTGTGGTTCCAGTGAATCTTCAGCGGTTGCGAGGGGAATATACGTGATATCGAACCAGAAATGACGACGGTCGCCGGCAAATTCCTGGGTGATACGGGTACTCTGGCTGGTCGAACGGACCGTATTGAGGACCGACCGGATCTCCCGGAACCAGTCCTCGGGAAGAAGATCGTAGAGTTGTTTTTTGAGGACATCTTCCGGTTTACGGTGAACGATGTGACCTGCCGCTTTATTCAGGTAGAGGATCAGGCAGTCATCCCCGATGATAAAAATACCATCATCAAATAATTCAGCAATGGTGCGGTAGCGCTCCTCGCTTGCTTTGAGCCTGAGATCGATCGTGTGTTTGTACAGCGCCATCGTGATGCTGGTCTTCATGTTCCGTTCATCAAACGGTTTGAGAATGTAGCCGAAGGGTTCGGTCTCCAGTGCACTGGCAATGGTTACATCGTCGGAATGTGCAGTAAAGTACACCACCGGGATGTCCTGCTGTTGTTTGATGATACCTGCGGCAGTGATCCCGGTCATATCCCCCTTGAGGATGATATCCATCAGGACCAGATCCGGTTTTAATTCCGCTGCGGCTTTCACCGCACCTTCACCGGTATCCACCGTCCCCACGACCTCGAACCCCATCTGTTCGAGGCTGACTTTCAGCGCAGCGGTCGTGATGAATTCATCTTCCGCCACCAGAATCTTTTTCCTGATCATGCCGCCACTCCTTTTGATTCCGCTGCGGAAAACGTGATGATCACATGGAAGCCTTTCCCGCGTTCCAGCCGCAGGGTACCGGATAACTGCTGCGTAAGCCCGTAGATCAATTTCATGCCCAGTGTCCCGCTCTTCTCCGGAGCCCATTCCCCGGGCAGCCCGATCCCGTCATCGCGGTAGTCAAGGACATAGGTGTTGGTCGCCTTATCAAGCATAAACCCGATCCGGATCTCTCCTCTCCTCCCTTGCGGGAATGCATGCTTGATAGAATTCGAGAGCAGTTCGTTCACAATCAGGCTGCATGGTACTGCCTTTTCGATCGTGATCATCGTATTCTCGACGTCGATTGAAATCGATATCCTTTTGGAGTCAGCATTGAACGATTCGAACAGGGGTGTGACCATCTTTTTCAGGTACCCGCCATATTCGATCTCGTTGAGGTTATTCGACTGGTAGAGCTGTTCATGGACAAGCGCAATGGATCGTATCCTGTTCTGGCTCTCCTTGAAAAGTGTGCGTGCCCCTTCGTCTTTCAGGGACTGGGATTCAAGAAGCAGGAGGGCGGAGACGATCTGCATGTTATTTTTCACCCGGTGATGGATCTCTTTTAAAAGCATCTCTTTCTCTTTGAGGGATTTGGCAACCTGCATCTCCATTTTCTTCCGATCGTTCTCGATGGCATTTCGTTCAATCGCGTACCGCAGGGAGCGGGCGAGAGACGGGCCGCTCATCTGGCCTTTCACCAGATAGTCCTGTGCGCCATCTTTGAGCGCCTCGATGCCCAGCATCTCGTTGTCCAGCCCGGTCAGCACGACAATCGGAATATCTCCCGCACGTTGTTTCAGGGTCCGGAGTGTTTCTATTCCCTGGCTGTCCGGAAGTCCGAGATCTGACAGGATGATATCGATGCCGCTGCCCGACAGGTACGGGATTGCCGTGGAGAGTCGCTCCACATGGACAACGTTATACGCATGCGCCCGGTAATCCTCCAGAAATTCCCGTATCAGTTCCATATCGGGAATATTATCCTCAATGATCAGAATCTTCATGATCCCGGACTACTTCTTCTGCGGCAGCATGACGATCTCGAACCAGAAATTTTCAATGGATTTCACGATCTCCATGAATTCTTCGAACCGCACCGGTTTGGTGATATAGCAGTTTGCATGGAGCCGGTAGGTCTCGTAGATGTCTTTCTCGTCTTTGGAGACGGTCATGATGACCACCGGGATAAACGTGAGATTTGGATCCGCACGGATCTCCTCAAGGACTTCACGACCTGTTTTCCTCGGGAGGTTCAGGTCGAGCAGGATGAGATCGGGTCTCGGCGCTGACTGGTACTTCCCTTCGCGATGGAGATATTCCATCGCTTCCACGCCGTCTTTCACGACGGTCAGGTGATTCAACATCTTGCTGTCCTGCAGGGCCTCTTCGGTGAGCGCAACGTCTGCAGGGTTATCCTCGACGAGTAATATCTCGACCGGTCTTTGTAACACGGGTTTTCCCGATTCAATCATGGTTTCAGCTCTCCGGTTTTCACAGGGATGGTAAAGTAAAATGTGGTTCCGGCATCGGGGGCGGATTTGAGCCAGATGGCCCCTCCATGCCGGTCGACGATCCTCTTGCACATGGCAAGACCGATCCCGGTCCCCGGGTATTCGCTCTTGGTATGCAGGCGCGAGAAGATCCTGAACAGGCGATCCTCATATTTCGGATCGATGCCGATCCCGTTGTCGGCAACGAAGAATTCCCAGTTGTTCTCGTTCTGTCGTGCCGATACATGAATTTTGGGTATGACACCCGGTTTGTGGAATTTGACGGCATTGGCGATGAGGTTCTGGAAGAGGCTGGTGATCTGATCGCGATCAGCGGTGATCCCCGGCAGGGGATCATTGGTGATGATCGCGTTATTCTCCTCAATGAGGACCTGGAGATTGGCGAGTGCCTGGTCCAGCGATGCGTTGCTGTCGGTCCGTTCAAATTCATGCCCCTGGGATTCGACCCGCGAATACGTGAGAAGATCCTGGATCATCTGCTGCATCCTTGAGGTACCCTCCATGATAAAGCCGATATACTTGTCAGCCCGTTCATCGAGTTTCCCGTGGTAGCGTTTTGCCAGCAGTTCGGTGAACCCGGAGATTGCCCTGAGCGGTTCCTGCAGGTCATGGGATGCGATATACGCGAAGTGCCGGAGCTCGAGGTTGGAGCGGGTGAGTTCGGCGCTCTTCTTCTGGAGTTCTTCTTCTGCTTTCTTGAGCTCCGTGATATCGAAGAAGCTCTCGAGAAGGTAGGTGCGGCCGTGACTCTTGATCGATGTCACGCTCTTGATGATCGGCAGGCGTTTTCCACCAGTGGTTAAAAGAACACGTTCAGAATGGTCGACCGTCTGGTGGAGATCGGTGATGGGGCATTTTCCCTGGTCGGCGGGGCAGATGAACTTGTGGCAAATGGAACCGATGATCTTGTTCCGGTCGGTCCCAATCATGTTGACGGCGGCCGGGTTGACATCCACGATCTGGTGGGTCTCCGGATCGATCATGATCAGTCCTGTCTGGACGAAGTCGAAGATGGCCCGCAGGTAGTTCTCATTCTCCCGCAGTGTCGTCTCTGCCTTCTTGAGATCGGTGATATCGAACATGCTCTCAAGGAGGTAGTTGTGGCCTTTGATCGAGACGGGGATTACACTTTTTATGATCGGTGTCTGTTTCCCGCCCGGCACCATGAGAACCCGTTCGGCATGGTCGACCGTTTGGTGGAGATCGGTGATGGGACACTTCCCTTTCTCTGCGGGGCAGATGAACTTGTGACAGACATTCCCGATGATCTTGTCCCGGTCAACGCCGATCAGGCTGACTGCGGCCGGGTTGGCATCCACGATCTGGTGGGTTTCCGCATCGAGAAGAAGCAACGCGGTCTGGACAAAATCGATAATGGTTTTTAAATAGTTTTCATTCTCCCGGAGCAGGTCAAGTGTCTTTTTACTGTCAGTAATATCCAGGCCTGCCGCGACGGCCCCGGTGACTGTGCCGTTCGCATCCTTCACCTGGAAAAAACTCCATGCGATCACCCGCGCTGTCCCGTTTTTCAGAACGACCGGATGTTCCAGTGCGGCAATCCCGTCGGACGGGGCCTTGCCGCTGAAGAGTGCAGAAAACTGCGGTCGTTTCACCTTGGCCTCGTCCGGAGAGAGAAATGTGGCAAACCAGTCCCGGCCGACCAGTCCGGTCTCCGGTTCTTCCAGAAGCCGGGCCCCGTAACGGTTTATGGAGGTAATGTTTCCCGCCCGGTCAAGGGAGGCAAGTATGATAGCAGCGGTATCAGGACGGTCACCGGCACCCCGGGACGAGGCTGTACTCTTTTTCGTATCGGGTTGCGAAGGTTTTATTGTGCCTTTCTTTGCAGGTTTTGTCATCTTCCGCACCTTTATAAAACGGATGCGATGCGTGGGAGCATGTATTTTACGGTTCGTCATATGTTCGGGAAATTTTGGGACGTTACGTCAAGGCATTGCAGCTGTATAAAGCCCTGCCGCCCGCCATTTCGTTCATCAGGGAACCGGGATCGGCCGTATCATCCGGCTCCATGCCGCTCAATAACAACGGGGAGTCCGTAACCGGATAACCCTCCTGAAAACACCTTTTCAGGGCTTTTTTCCTCCCATCGTGGCTTGAACCAAAATACGCCCAATCTGGGCTCCGTTTCCACGGTTTATCGGATTTTTGTGCCCTATTCGCGAAAAAGTGTGTCTCTTTTTTTCGGAGCCGCTCACTATATCCTTTGTTGGAGAATCCGGGGCCGTATTATGGCCAAAAATGTGTCTCTTTAGGCTCTTTTAAACGGTCGATCCGCTTCCAAGCTGCACTATGGTTCCGAAAACAGAAAAAAGGGCTGTTTTAGGGAAAATTCAAGATGACGGGGAGGATCAGGGAAAGGCCAAATATCAGTTCTGTTTCCGATTTGTGTTACCTTGACCATTCATTTGGTATCAGGTTGGTAGGCCGAATTTTGTAACGCGCTCCCTGTCAACAGATTCGGCCAGATCAGGTCGCAGTATTTTTTTGCCACCAGAACATAACCAGTATGTAATGCGTATCCTCTTTGTCGTCTGCGGTGAGGGGCTTGGGCATGCATCCCGGTGCGTACACCTCGGCCATTACCTCCAGCAGCACGGGCATTCGGTCCATTATCTTGCCTACGGCAAATCCTACGATTTCCTCCACCAGCACCGCTGCGCCAATCTCTGCAGCGGCCAGCGGGAGGTTTGCCTCGAAGGCGAAAACGGGTTTTTCTCGCTGAAAAAAACCCTCTGGTATTCCCGGGGAATCCTGCTCAACATGGTCAGGTCCATGCTGCGGGTCCGCCGGGCGATCATCGATCGCCGGATCGACTGCGTGGTCTGCGATACGATGTACGGGGGTCTCTTCGCCGCCCGGCTGGAGCGTGTTCCGGTAGTGTTCATAACAAACCAGAACCATTTCAACGGTCCCGGCGGTTCTATCAATCCTGTCTGGAAGATCCTTAACTTCCTGATCCGGCGCTACATCCGCCTCGCCCGCAGCGTCATCGTCCCCGATTACCCGCCACCCGACACCGTGAGCGAATACAATATCGTCGTCCCGCATGGCGAAGAGCAGCGCTATCATTTCACCGGCCCGTTCCTTGATGTCGATCCCACCCGGTACACATACTCCCGGACAACCATATTCACCAGTTTCGGTGGCGAGCCCTACAAGCTCCCGATGTACCAGATGCTCAAAACGATCGCTGACGACCGCAAAGACCTTTTCTTTGACGTGTTCTACACCGGTTCGATCCTTCCTGAATCGTCGGACAATTTTGTCTCCCACGGGTATGTCTCCAACCTGTACGAGCACCTTGCCCGTGCCCGGATCGCTATCGTGCACGGCGGCCTCACCACCCTGCACGAGACCCTGCTCTTTGAAAAACCGGTCCTGATCATTATGGACCCCGGCCATCCCGAACAGCAGAATAACGCCCGGAAGATTGTGGACATGGGGGCGGGGACTGCGGTGGACGGGAGGACCATAACCCGCGGGGTGTTGGAGCAGAAAATTGCCGAGGCGCTCTTGCTGACACCCAAGCCATTCCTCAGGGAGCATGCGGCCATCGACGGCAGGAAGAATGCCATGGCGGTCATTGAATCGGCCGCTGCCGCCGGCAGGTCAGGCACCCTGCCGGCACCGGAAATCCTAGGGGAGACGGCATGACGGTATCCGATGAGATCAAGAACATAACGGTCGGGGCCGAGCTCTCTGTCTGCCCGAACTGTGGCTATGACAAGGGTTTCCACGTCTCGTTCCAGAACCTGATCCAGTCCGGCAGCAGTCCCGTCAAAACCACGCGGGATATGCTCAAGATCATCCTGATCTGTCCGAACTGCGGCGCCCGGTATGATATCGGGTGGAAGATCCCCTCGGGCAAATGATCGTTCCTGCGGGATTTTCTCCTGAGGATACAACCACCAGCTCCCGTCATCTCTATCCGGGGTCAAATCACCCCCAATCCATACCTATTTCAAAAACAACGATCCACGAGGATCACGGATGAGCGGGATACTCAGGCAGGCCGTCATGGTCGTCCATGGACCGGAGCTTTTCGATAGCGGTGAGATCCGCTGGCTCCTTGAAGCCGTCCGGCCCGCGAGGACCATCGTCGCCGGTGTCATGGCGCAGACAGCGGCAGAAGAGTCAGGGCTGCCGGTCGAGTGCCCGGGCACAATTCCCAGCGCCGTGCTTGCAGGGCTGGAAGGCCCGGCATTTCTTGCCAACCACGGGAAGACCGCGGAGTCCGGGAAGATCTTCGGCGGGATCGTCGCGTCCCGCCTCGGTGACCGGGGGCTCGTCCACCTCGAATGCTCCAGCCGGATCCTCTATGCCTGGAATGCCGCCAACCCCCACCTCGTCCGGGCCCTTGCGGAGGTGACGGGATATGCGGTGGAGCACGAAACCAGTACCGGCGATACGGAGCTGTCGGTGCGGCAGATCCGGGGATGCATTCCCGGGGAGCCGGTCTATGTCAATGGTATCATTATCGGGACGGCAACCGCCGGTACCGTCATTCTCCGCTCCTCCGGTACCAGGATCGAACCAGTAAGCGGCCTTCACCCAAAACCGCACGGTCTTGAAAAGATCCTGCGTTCAGGGCCGGTGGATCTCCGGCATGCCTGGTGCAAGAGCGGCGCTATCCGTTCCGCCGTCCCGCGATCCGGCGGGCATGCGCCGGCTCAGGGGAGCGTGGTCATCATCGATCACTGCGGCCACGAGATCTACTCGCGGCTCCCGGATGGCTGCTGCGGCGTCCTTGCCATCGGGGACGACACGACCGCGGTCTGCGGGCACGTCTGCGCCCACCGTGGGATCCCGGTCTTCGGTATCGTGGACGGTGACCGGGACCTGATCGTCCCTGCCGGTTTTGCACCCGGATCGGTGGTCGTTGAGACGATGGGAGAACGGGACGACGATCTCGGGGCCGAGATCCGTCGGCAGGTACACGGCGAGACGTTCGTGTGGGCGGACTGGGTCAGATCGGTGCTTGCGTACCTGCAGGGACGGGTTACGGTGATCCAGGACCTCAGGCAGGCATGACCATGCAGTGCATCCGGTGCAAGGGGAAAGGAGCATGCGGGCTGCCCCGCTGCCCGATCATGAGCCGGTTTCTGGCGCAGGCCACCGTAACGACCTCCAGCTCGTACCAGGGTCGTTCACCCTCGGTCTTCATCGGGAGTTTCGGGTACCCGGACGTACGGGGCGGCCCCCTCCTGATCGATGACAGCGATCATCCCCTGGACTGGCTCTCCCGGAACCTCGGGATAGAGGATATCGTCAGTATCCGGGCCCGGACGATCCGCGGAAGTTCCGCCGTCCACCGCTTCTCGGACAACCTTCAGGAGATCGCGCTCTCTGCCCGCCCCCTCGATGTTGATGTCTCGTTTGAAAAACCGGTCTCCTTTGCGATGACGTTTGACGGGACAATCGCACCGGTGGGTCTCTGCGGGCCGGTCCGGAAGATGGACGTGCTCGGCAGTGCCCATATCGAGCGGGCCGTGGACCGGGTCACTTCGGATCCGGATATGCCGGCTGCCGATGCCTGCGTGCAGCTCGGCAGGGAAGATGTTGACGTATACCGGATCACCCGGCTGATGACGGCCGGCCTTCTCGGGAAGCGCCGGCATTTTGTTCCCACCCGCTGGGCAATCACGGCGGTTGATGACATGCTCTCGTCAGCGCTCAAGAAGGAGATCGCACGGTATCCTCCGCTCGATGAGTGCCGGGTCTTCTTCGGAGAGATCTTCGGCAACCGGATTGCCGCAATCCTCGTCCCGGGCGACTGGCGGTATGAGATGATCGAGATATGGGGGAGGCACACGCTCTGGGCAGGGAATACCGAGGCCATTGTCCAGGACCGGGAGGGCAGGGAAAAAAAGGGCTATTCCCCGATCATGGGTGCATATTACTCCGCCCGGCTCGCTGCCTGCGAATATCTCAGCTCCATCCGGCGGTCGGCCCGGGTCGTGCTCATCCGCCACATCACCAGCGATTACTGGGCGCCGCTGGGGACATGGGTGATCCGTGAAGCGGCCCGGAAGGTCATGACCTCTCCCTGTATCTCCTGCCCGTCCCTTGATGACGCCTCCAGCCACGCGTCCCGGCTCCTCGGCTTTGGCTACTGGCTGGAGCACAGCACCCTGATACCGGAGATGCGGACGCAGCGGACGCTCCTTCAGTTCTGATACGCCTGTGCCGATTTGGACTGCCGCTGGTACCGTTCCCGGATTCCGTCCAGCGTCTCGATATCCATGATGCCCTTGTCGTCACGGATCCGGCTGAACCGCGGGAAGCGGAGGGCAAACCCGCCTTCGTACGTCGGGCTCACCTGTATCTCCGAATAACCCACCTCGAACACGAGTTCCGGTTCGAACCTCACCTCTTTTCCGACAGTGGAGATCACCTTGTTTTTTACCAAATCATAGACTTCGGCCAGCTGGTCATCGGAAAAACCGGTCGCCACACGGCTGAGCGGAACGAGGTTCCCCTGGTCCTGGCAGGCGAGCAAAAACGAGCCGAACAGGTGCGCCCGTTTCCCCTCTCCCCATTCGGCGCCGATGACTGCAAGGTCGAGGGTGTCCACCGCGGGCTTGATCTTGATCCAGTATTTCCCGCGCTGGCCCGGGGTATACGGGGAATCGCGAACCTTGAGCATAATCCCTTCGTGGCCGGCGGCAAGCGCATCCTGATAGGTCTGATCGATCACTTTCTGGTCGCTGCTCACGACCTGCGGTGCAACATGATCGGTCACGACACGTTCGAGGTGTTCCCGCCGTTTCGAAAACGGCAGGTCGATCAGGGTCTCCCCGTCAAAGTACAGGATGTCAAAGACATTGGGCACCATCTCGATCGCTTCCTGCGCCTCCTCGATGTCGTGCCGGCGGCGGAACCGCCGGAGAACCGACTGGAAGGGCATCGGTTTGTTGTCTTTGATGGCGATCACCTCGCCGTCAAGGATCACATCGTGGTCGGTCGATGCCAGCAGCTGGGTGATCACGTCCGGCAACGCCCCGGTCACGTCCTCGAGCCGGCGCGAGTACATCCGGCACCAGTTGCCCTTCTTGTGGAACTGGAACCGGGAACCGTCATACTTGAACTCTGCTGCCACCTCCCCGTGCTCTGCAACCATATCTGCAATGGTGCCCTGCTGGGCAAGCATCATCCGGACCGGGTGGAAGAGCGTGATCCGGACGTCCTGCAGTGCCGCCGGACCGGATTTTGCGAGCCGGGCCACCTCCCCGAGATCGTTGATCGCCTGCATTGCATGCTCCACCAGTGCCGGGTCCACGGAGAATGCCTTTGCGATTGCCTCCCGCACGCTTCCTTCCCCCACCCCGATCCGGAGCTCCTCGAGCATGATCCGGGCAAGGTACCGCCCTTCGAGCGGACGTAAATTCCCCAGCAGCCGCCGCACGACAAGGAGTTTTTCCCGCTGCGATTTCTTTCCCTCCTGCGCTGAGATGCCGGTCAGCTCACGATAGATATAGGCAAGGTCGGGCTCTTCGTGGAAAAAGGTCATCTGGGATTTGTCCGAGAGGAGCTCCTCAACCGCACGGCCAACATCGCCGGTCCGGTTGATGGTGGCGATCATCTCCTCCTTTTTTTTACCGGCGACATAACCGACCGCCTCGTACAGGAGGTTCGGGCCGATGCCGAGCTTCTGCGAACTCCAGTCCGGAAAGATCCGTCCCATGACAAACCGGACAAATATCGGGAGTTCTTCTATGGAGAGTTGGGGAAGGGCACGGCTGATGAATTCAATCATTTCAAGACGGCCGGATAACCCCTCAAGATGTTCGCAGATCGTTGAAAACTCCGCAAAGAGCATGACGTTTTCTGTTGTGATCTTGGTGACCCGGTGGATTAACGTTTTGATATTTTTCTTTTAAAAACCCTGGTGGCATGAACGCGTGCGCCGGGTGGGAAATTACCTGAACAGGACAATAAAGATTTTTTATAGTGAGGCTCCAATATCCTTTCAGTAGCCGGTGATGGATTTTTAACTATGGCAGAAGAGTGGCAGCCCGATGCGGTCGTCAGGGTAAAGCTGGATCATCTGAAAAAGGAATTTATCGACTACATAGAGAAAAACATCGACAAGATCGATGCAAATATTCCGGTATTTTTCGGCCAAGTCATCGCTACGATGGAAAAGACCATCCCGGAGATCAGCGATAACCTCCACGATAAGTTTATCGATGCCATCACCATCGCTGTCCTCGATGCGTCAAAAAAATCCGATGACCTCTCCTTCATTGAGAAACTTTTTGACTATGCCATCCGGAACAAGCGGAAGAAAAAGGGACGTGCGGTCTACGACATCATGCTCGGCATGAAGATGATCAATAACGGGAAATATACCGAGGCCATCGAGCAGCTGAAAAAGTACCGCAGTGTCGATGCGATCATCCTGCCTGCCATCAGTTACTGCTATTTTGTCCTTGGCACCCAGCAGCCCGCGAGCGAGGGAGGTGAGACCGTCCAGCGCCCGAATGAGATGTCGCTTGCCGCCCGTGAGCAGATGATCGAGCTTCTCCGCATCAAACCCCCGCTGAACCGTCTCAAGGACATGGATATTGCCGATGATCCCCAGACGAACAAGGTCTTCTGGTTCATGATCCGCCAGGCGATCGAATGGTTCCCCAGCGAACGTGAGTTCATCCGTATCGGTGTCGAGAAGGCATCGAAGGACGGGAGGCGTGACGTAGAGGAGGAGCTGCTCAACATTGCGATCGAACGTTTCTATAAAGATATGTTCTTTTTACGCGGGCTGTACCGGTTCAAGCTGGAGAACCGGGATGCAGGGGGCGTTGCCGGGGTCGTCAAGCAGATGACCCAGCAATATCCTGACGAGATAGAGCCGGTCTATTATGGAATGAAATTCTCCATCATCACGGGCCGCATGGAGAGTTATCACCGCTTCCGGAAACTCGCGGTCGGCAAGAATATTCCCCAGCAGGCCCTCCTCTTACTTGACTACGCCTTTGAGATGATGAGCGGGAAACAGTTTGAGGCGGCTGCCTGCATGGACGAGATCAAGAAGAAGTTCGGATCCCAGCATTATCTCGTGACGTTGATCGAGTATGTCGCGCATGACTTCCAGTTGGATGAAGACCGGAAGGTTAAACGTGCGAAAAAGACCATGCTGGACGCAATTGACCAGTACTGCATGAAACTGCTGAAAATACAGAATACCTGAGGATCGGGCAGGCTGATAACCATGGAGAACAGTACGGAAAAACTGCCGGGCGACAGAAACCACCGTGCACCCCGCGAGAAGGGAGAGGCGGGAATAATAACGGTGGACAGCAACCAGGGCGTTGTCATCATAAATGCGCTCGCCCGGGATATGCTCGGGGTAACCCGGAGCAGGATGATCGGACGGCGGCTTATGGATGTGATGCCGGTCGCAGAAGCGCCGGTAAAATCCCGCCTTGCGGCAGCACTGCAGCAGGTGATCGATTCGGCATCGGCCGGAATCACTCTTGAGACTGTCCGCATCATCCCAAAATCCGGTGGAGAGGAGTCTCTTTCTGTTGATATTGCCCCGATCTCCGGTGATCCGGGACATCATGCCGGTGCCGTGCTTACCCTGCGGAGATATGTCCGCCAGCAGGGCCGGTACCCGGAGCTGATGGAGGGGGAAGGTGCGAAAGAATTTTTCTCGCTTGCCGGGAGGATTGCGCACGATGTCAATAATTCACTCAGCTCCGTCCTTGCAAATATTCAGCTGGTAAGGTTCGGGATGGATGAACAGAGCGACGGCGACCAGTGGCTGGACCGGGCGGAGGAGAGTGTGCTGCAGGCGCGGGATCTCTGTGACCAGCTGCTTGCCCTGTCTGCCGGTCAGGAGGCAAAACTCCCGGCAGCCGGCGCTGCGGGACGAAAGAAGCGCCGTGGAGCCCGGCCGCGAAAAGAACAACCGCCCGCAAGAATCGCCCCGGTAAAGAAAAAGGCGGCAAAAAAGAAGATCCTCCTGATGGATGACGATGAGGCGATTCTCTCGGCCACGAGCGAGATGCTCAAGTTCCTCGGTTACGACGTCACTGTGGCGGAGAACGGGAATGTCGCGCTGGAGCGGTACAAAAAAGCTCAAAAAGACGGTCTCCCGTTCGATGCCGTCGTACTTGACATCACTGTTCCGGGAGGCCCGGGTGCGGTCGAAACCCTGCCACTGCTTCAGAAGATCGATCCCGGCGTACGGGCGATCGTCTCAAGCGGATATTCCACCAATCCTGTCATTATTAATTTCGCCTCCTATGGTTTTACCTCAGTTATCGTCAAACCCTACGGTTTCCGGGAACTCGGAGAGGCGCTGGAGACCGCATTCAAGAGCTGACAGATCAGAAGCGGATCTCCTCGGAGCATCCGGGCGTGGTGCCCTGTTGTGTTGCCACGACCAGGGTCCTCTCCTCAAAGAACAGCCCGAGCCCTTCGCGGGCACTTGCCCGTGCCAGTTCCGGCGTGTTGTTGATTTCGCTTAAGTGGGCAAGTATAATCCTTGTGACATCCTTGCCGATTACCCGGAGGGCTGCGGAGGCAGCGGTATTGGACAGGTGGCCCCTGCTTGAGCGGATCCTGCGTTTGAGAGATTCCGGGTACGGCCCGTTCTCCAGCATTGCCGTGCTGTGGTTGCTCTCAAGCACCACGGCATCACAGACCGCGAGCAGGGCCAGCATGCGGGAGGTGATGATCCCCGTATCCGTGCAGTATCCAAGCCGGCAGCCGTCCTGCGAGATGATAAAACCACAGGGTTCTGCGGCGTCATGGGATACCGGGAACGGTTCGATGGAAAACCCGCAGACAGAAAAGGGCTCGTGATGCCGGCAGATCCGGGCGACAAGAGGTTTGCCGGAGGTGCGGCGGTGGCATACAAAGTCATCAAGTGTTCCGGCCGTGGCATAGACCGGCGTTTCCAGCCGGCGGGCGAGCACATCAAGGCCCCGCACGTGATCGGCATGCTCATGGGTGACGATGATGCCCCCGATGGTCTCTGCGGGACAATTTGCCGACCTGAGGCGCTGCAGGGTCTCACGGGCGCTCAGGCCGGCATCGATCAGGACGGCACCCTCATCCCCCTCAATATATGCGCAGTTGCCCTTGCTCCCGCTTGCCAGGATCGTGCACCGCATTTACCCATAGGTACGGTCTCTTCGTATTAACCTGCTTTCATCCAAAAGAAATTTAGGTAACGGGGAAAGATCCGTCCCAGACTGGCTATCGGAACAACATGAGTTCAGTCAATGAACGGAAAAATAATCAACAGCACCGAAAATTCGCTCCTGAGGGTTCCGCCATCCAAGAATTCCAACGGATTCTTCTCCCGGTAATTCCCACTGCGTGACGATTGATTCCCCGCCGTCCGGGCATCCCTGTCTGCGATGGTGCGGTAGTGCCCGGTCTCATGCCATTGCGATCTGCCCCGTCCCTGTCGGAAAGGATTAGCGTAAAAGGCGGGCAATGAGAGCACCGGATACGGTTCCCTCCGGACAAAATGTATATGCAGGTTGCCACATGGTGGGCTGATTACCGATAGCTGCCAAAAATTATTTTTTCACTTTCAGCATTTCATATTCTGCGAGCACCGGCGCGATCGTTTTTGTGGAGACGGAGCGACGCAGAAGCCTCGTGAGTTTCCGGCAGTACCGGATATGGGCCATCTGGAAGCTCACGATGAGCCCGAAACAAAGACAGGTGATGCCAATCAGGAAGTAGCTTGCGGTGTCGACCATGATCGTATTCCTCTCATGTCTCCCTGGTAAGTTCATCTACGATCGGGACGATTGAGTCCTCATCCGAACATTGTCTGGCAAGAACCAGAAACCGTTTCGTATAGTAGAACATCAGGATTTGGTATCCGAGAATAATCCCGATACAAAAGGTTAGAATACCAAAGACGATGTAGATAAGAAGATCCGTCAGGAGATCGGCCATGATATATCTCATTCACCGTTACGGCAGGAAACAGATAAATTTATTGAATGATACCGGTATTATCATTAGCGCCCGGCAGACCCGTGGGACGTTCCTGTGTACGTGAAACGGTGACCGAACCTGTCCGGCCTCCCCCTTCAGATTCAATCTTCCGGAACTGGCCGGATCCGTCGGAGATTTCACGACGATCTTCCCCCTCATCCTCGTGGTTGCGCTGGTGTCTGACATCAATGCCCGGTATATCCTTCTTTTTTTTTCGGGATCTGATTCACCCTCACCTGCGTATATTACCGGCTGCCCATCCCCCTCTGATCCTGGACCGGAAGATTATCCCGGCGTGCTCCCCGTCGGCAATCCGAACCGGAAACGGCGGCCGCTGCCAAAGAAACCTTAACAATCTATCCTGCTGAATATCTTCGCACTATGTGGAAGGCGGTAACCATCGATGCGTGGCTCTCTGGCAGGAAGTCCAGCCTCGAAGATGCGCGTGCCACGGTCACCGATATCATTAAACGGGTGCGAAAAGACGGGGATGCGGCGTTGCGCGAGCTATCGCGTCATTACGAACTCCGGGAGATTGCGGTATCCGATGAAGAGCGTGAATCGGCATATGACGATGTCGAGACCCGGGTTATCGAAAGTCTTGCTGAAGCGCATGCCCGCATCGAACGCTTTCACGAACTCCAGCGTCCCCGGGACCTCTGGCTTCAGGAGACAGAGCCCGGCATCGTGCTCGGTATCAAAACGACACCGCTTCACCGGGTCGGTATCTATGTCCCGGGTGGACGGGCGGCGTATCCGTCTTCAGCACTCATGTGTGCTGTTCCGGCAAAGGTTGCAGGGGTTGCCGAGATCTGCGCATGTTCTCCGCCGCCGATAAGTCCGATGACGCTGGTGGCGCTGGACATTGCCGGTGTCACCGAGATCTACCGGTCCGGCGGCGCGCAGGCAATTGCCGCAATGGCGCTCGGTACCAAGACCGTGAAACCGGTGCAGAAGATCGTCGGTCCCGGCAATGTCTATGTCACGCTTGCAAAGATGATGCTCCGGGAGAACGTGGAGATCGATTTCCCCGCGGGGCCTAGCGAGATCGGCATCATCGCTGACAGCACTGCCGATCCCCGCATCGTCGCTGCAGACATCCTCGCGCAGGCAGAGCACGACCCGAACGCTGCCTGCATCCTGATCACGACCGACCGCGATCTGCCGAAAAACGTGGGAGACGAACTGGCGTCCCAGCTCGCGGCGGCCCCGCGAAAGGAAATTATCGAACAGGCATTGAAGAATTCCGGATACACCGTTGTCGGGAGCATGGAGGAGGCAGTCGCGGCATCGGATGTTGTTGCGCCTGAACATCTCTCCATCCAGGTCGCTGACCCGCTTGCGGTCGTAACACGGGTAAAAAATGCCGGGGCGATCTTTGTCGGGAGATATTCCGCAGTCGCCTGCGGGGACTATGCCGTCGGTACCAACCATGTCCTGCCGACGGCAGGATATGCGAGGATGTATTCCGGTCTTGATGTCGGGCATTTCTGCAAGACCGCATCGGTCGAGATGCTTGACAGAAACGGCCTTGAAACGATCAGCGATGTTGTCGAGACCCTTGCGCAGGCCGAGGGGCTGCATGCACACGTTCATTCCGTGAAGGTGCGCCGGGAGGAAAAAAGCAGGAAGTGCTGAATTTTCAGTCTTTAAGAAATTCTCTCTTACCCGGTTATTTTTGAATAATCCCGCATACAATTTCCTGTTTTCATAGTACCCGGCGAAGCCCTGACACTTATCAGTATGGCAGGAGTGCCATCGTGGGGAAATGGCACTGGCCTGCTGTCAGCCTCCTGAGCAGGTCCGCCTTTTTACAATAGTATCGTGAACCGCTGGACCGAACAGGATAGCTTTTCCTGCAATATCAGAACTCCACCACCATGACCGCTTCCTCCTCTTTTTTCAACTCCCCCTTTACGTGATCGGTATCAAACTCGTACGCATTCCATGGATCGTACTTGTCGTAGAGCTCGCACTTGTCCAGCACATCGATAAATTCCTTGAGGAAGATTCGCGGGATGATATCCACCCGGCCCCCGAACCGGCTGGTAATCTTATGGATCATCGCACGGATAAAGCGGTGGGAGACTCTCTCCCGATCCACTTCGCGGTATGCCTGCGAGTACACATCCATGACCATGAGGGCGACCAGTTCGAGCTTGCCGGTATCGAACCGGGAGAGGATGATCTGCGGCTGGCGGGGGTTCCGGAACTCATCGGTCTTCACCACGCTGATCCGGTCGTAGAGCGGAGGGACCGACCGGATGCCTTTCGACCCATCGAACAGCGCCGGCGTACCGGTGAACAGAAAAAAACAGCGGGGCAGCTCGCCACGGTCGAGTGCATCGGTGATCCTGACCAGTGTCTGGTAGCCTCTCTCCCGCTGGCTCCGCTGCAGGGCCTGCGTGGTCTCCAGTTCGTCAACAGCGATTGCAAGGCCGCGGTATCCCGCCCCATGGATGATGCTGACAAGACCTTTCAAAAACACAAACGCGGTGGAATCGTCAATATCGCCACGGATCCCCGCTTTCTGCTTGAAGTCCCGGCCGATATTGGGTTCATCGGCAATCCACCCGAGGGCAGACTGGGCGAGCGGGAAATCTCCGGCATTATTGCCCCGGTAATAGGTGCGGAGAGCAGCGGCAAGAGCAGTGTTCACTTCGCTGATGCCGGCAAGTGCCGTTTCGATCTCGCGCCCGGTCGCCTCTTCCAGTGCGGCGTCTTCCCTGCCCGTGCCATTCGCCGACATGAGGCGTTCCTCAATTGCAAAGAGCCAGTTGTCCACGACCGCTTTCAGTGCGTGCTCCTCCTCGTTTGTCCTGAGATTTTGGCATACCTGCTGGTACATGGCCTTGATCCGGTAGAGCGGAGCAGAGGGAGATACGACAACGTGCGATGTGACAAATCCCTTGCTCCGGGCAATCTCGAGTGCACGGGCGATCAGAAATGTCTTGCCGCTGCCATAATCTCCTCGGATAAACTTCAGGTCCCCCCCTCCCTGCGACACGTAGTCCAGCTGCCTGCCAATCACTTCCTCTTCAACATTAAGTCCGACCGCGATCCGCTCAAGACCGGTCGCCGGAACGGTTCCCCTTCTGAGCGCAGTGATGATGTTCAGGCTTTCGAGCCGGCCCCGGTCCATCTGTTCAGGTTCCGGTATATTCATAGACCTCTCCATCGGCACTCATCCCTTTCTTCTCGACCAGCATGATCCTGCGGTCGGATGCCTTCCGGATCAGGCGGTTCATAATCCCGGTCACCCTGCGCGTCCCGAGCAGTTTGCGGAGATCCATCTCGGTTGCTTTCCGGTACGAGCGGAGAAACCCGATGATCTTCTGCTCTGTACCGGTCAACTCCAGCTGGTCGCTTATCAGCTGTACTGGCTGCTGTGCTCTTATCTGTTGTTTCACCGGTACCGCGTGCATGGCCGGCTGTTCTGCGATGGTCCGGTCCTTGCATTCCTGGAAGAGCCGGACAAAGTTATCCAGACAGATACCCATGGAATGGGCGGGCAGCACATCGATGCCGCAGAGGCAGTCGTACTTGCACTCCTCGTAATCGGCTTCGTCAAGGGCGATGGTGGCCGCACGGTGAAGAGCGATGGCGAGGTATTCCTTCTCGTGGGAACTGAGCAGCAGGCGTTTCTCGTTCAGGTGCCGGATCAGCCGGGTGACAAGGCGCTTCATTCTTAGCATCCCGCTGTTTTTGTCGGTGATGACACCGGCCACCCGGCCAAGATCGGTCGTTTTCTTGACCTGGGATAAGATATACAACATCACCTTTTCGCTCTCCCGCTCGTCACCCGTGCCAGAGAGGAACCGGGCATACGATAATCCCCCGTTCAGGTAATCGGTCCGGTACGCCCGGTAGTACCATGACCGTGCATCGGCAAGATTTCCCCGTGCTTCATAGAACCCCGCCGTCTCAAGGAGGCTTGCCACATTCGGGTCCTGCGCGACAACCTCGAGGAACCGGGACACCCCCTGATCGCCAGTGCAGTGTTCCTGCAGGTAGTTCCGGTATTCATGGATGATCGTTCCCAGTTCCGTGAGGTCGTTTTTTGTGGACAGCTCTTCACGGATCAGGTGTTCAAACGCTAAAAGTGCATTTTTCTGGTCACCGAGTGCCACGTAAATTTCGCATTCGATGAGGCGATAGGGGGGGCGGTCACTGAGCCTGAGAAGTTTTTTTACCGCGGCCAATGCCCTCAGATATTCGCGGTTTGCTTCCAGGAGGAGGGTATAATCGAGAAGGATATCGGGATCGGTATGGTCTTTCAGGTACGAGGCATACGCCGCAAGTGATGATGGCAGATCATCATGGGAAAGGGCGTCCAGATAGAGCCGAAGGATCGGCGGATCGTGCGTCTCTTCGTACCAGGACAACGCAGCGGCAGCGGCGGTGCGATAGTCCCCGGTTGCACAGAGTGCGTCGATATACTCCCTGCTGTGATCGTGATCCCATCCGGGAAGAAGTGCAGTTGCACGTGCCTCCTTTGCCGCGCCGGTCTCGATGAGCACCCGTACCAGGCTGGCCCTATCCCCGGGGTTATTACCAAGACCCGCCAGCCTCTTCAGGACCGGCAGTGCCCCGCGGAAATCCCTGCGGGAGAGCAGATACTCGGCATAACTCCGCAGGGCATCCTGGTTGTCCGGATCGAGCCGGATTGCAGATGCGTACTCAGCAATCGCATGATCATCCCCGCGACCCTCAAGCACCTTTGCCAGATAACTGTGGACATACGAGGAATCCGGCATTTTCTGCACGAGATCGCGGAAATAGACCTCAGCCTCTTCGAGTTGGCCGAGGTAATACAGGTTGGTCGCAGCAAGTACGTCAAGTGCAGGTTCCCGGTTTTTCTCCAGCAACCGGTTGCAGATCTCCAGCGACTCGAGGTACCTGCCGTTTTCAAAAAGCCTGAATGCCTCTTTCTGGTGATCATCCGGCGATGAAGGCGTCATGCGGGTCCCGGGTGGAACCGGACGTTGATAAGACCGGCAACCATTTTGAGGATATCCCGGCTCCTGACCCGGGAATCCCCTTTATTCTGCCATGTTATCGGGATTTCTCTGATGGAAGATCCTGCCCTGCACAACCGCCAGAGAAGTTCGACATCGAACTCGAAACCGCGGGAGATCATATCGGGTAATACTGCGTCGATCGCGGATTTTTTAAAAACCTTTGCCCCGCACTGCGTGTCATGGAAGGCGAGCCCGAAGAAGACCCGGATAACCAGATTGAGGCACCTGCTCTCCAGCCGGCGGAGAAGACTCTGGGGTACCTGGAGTTCTGATCCAGGCATCCATCGCGAACCGATTGCAGCGTCGCAGGAAGAGAGGTACGAGAAGAGGCGGGTTATCTCGCCAATGCCCGTTGAGCCGTCAGCATCGACAAATCCCACCAGCGGGAACCGGGATGCCTTGAGCCCTTCGATGATGCCACCACCTTTCCCAAGCCGGTGATCGAACCGCAGGCAGCGGATCTGGAGGTCATGCCGCCGGGAAGTGATCTGATCCACAAAGTCTGCTGTCCTGTCCCTGCCGTCACAGACCACAATCAGCTCGCCGTCATACCGGGCAATTCCTTCAAAGAAGGAGATAATCCGGATTTCCTCGTTATAGGCCGGAATCACGAGGCTTGTGCCGGCAGATACTACAGGTGCCATGGGAGTTTACCAGTGAATGCGGATGTCTGCCGGCATGGCCGATCGCTGCGGCAATCCGGAAGATCATCTTGTTCCAGCATTACAACTGGGCAGGGTTTCGCAATAATGTTACTGGTGCGAGCCGATGTGCCGAACCAGTGCCGTGCCGGGACGGTACTTTTCCGCAATGGCCAGCGCCGTCTGCCGGAGCGCCTGGTGATCACGGAGGCAGCTTTCCGGCGGCTCGGATTTGCGCAGGATTGCTGACGTGTTCTCGGTGATCTGGATAAGCTCGGTTGCGATGACCGCGTTCAGCCAGAGCAGATCGGCCAGCATCTCCTCAGTCTTCTTGTCATTCATGTACCAACGTCAGATCTGGCAGAATATTAATGATGGGACTGGGCAGGAAGCGTTCCGGGAAGAGTACGCCGTACGATGACCCGGACCTGGTACCATAATCTGATAGTATTCACGGGAGATCTCCTCTGGTTATTTACCGGCCTTGTGCCTGACTGCCCGGCATATTTTTACCGTATTTGCTCTCGATTGCCGACTGGCAACCGGATTGTCCCCCCAACCGGCAATTGCAGATTTTACTTGCAAATGTTACCATGCTCCGGTGTTTTCCACCGTGCAGATTTGGCTGCACTATTCTTGTTGCACTATCGTTCTACGGTGGCGGCAACTATTAAATAACGATATGTATCATCTATTTACCATAGGGATGCAGATATGCAGGTTTCTTTTGGTATTGCGTCCAGAAAAATGAGTTTTTCGGATGGGAGAGCATGAAAACGGCCGTAATGTGGTTTATTCTCATTGCAATTGCATGTATCATCCTTCCCGTAACCGCTGACGGGGCACCGCCGATTGCCGCATTCACGTCGAATATGACCTCCGGGACCGTGCCGCTGGCCATCCAGTTTGTCGACGCGTCCAGCAACTCCCCGGCGTCGTGGACATGGACATTTGGTGATGGCGGGTCGTCAACCGTCCAGGACCCGGTGCATATGTACACGACCCCCGGGACGTACACCATCACGCTTACCGCGACGAACGCGGCGGGAAGCAATACGGATACCGCGACCAACTACATCACGGTGACCAAAGCATCCCCGCCCGCTGCCTCGTTTGCCGCAAACATCACGGTGGGGACCGTCCCGCTGACGGTGAATTTCACGGATATGTCAACAAATTCGCCGACCGTCTGGGCATGGTCATTTGGCGACGGCGGGTGGAGCACTCTGGAGAACCCGTCCCACACCTACACGACCCCCGGGACGTACACGGTCTCGCTCACGGCAAGCAACTATGGCGGAAGCAATGTCGCAACCACTACCAATTATATTACGGTGACCAAAGCATCACCGCCTATTGCCTCGTTCACATCGAATGTGACGGTCGGCAGCGCCCCGTTCTCCGTTGGCTTTTCGGACACATCCACGAATTCTCCGATCCAATGGGCATGGACGTTCGGGGATGGCGGGACGTCATCGGTACAGAACCCGGTGCACATGTACACAACGGCCGGTACCTATACGGTCTCGCTCCTTGCAACAAATTATGGCGGCAGCAATTCCGTTACCCAGACCAACTATATCACGGTGAGCGGGCAATCTCTTCCGGTCGCTTCATTTATAGCGAACACTACTTCAGGCCCCTTTCCTTTGACGGTAAATTTCACCGACACGTCCACGAATTCTCCGATCCAATGGGCGTGGACGTTTGGGGATGGCGGGACGTCATCGGTGCAGAACCCGTCATATACGTACACCACCCCCGGTACATACACGGTCTCGCTCACGGTAACGAATTACGGTGGCAATGGCACGGTGACCCAGAGCAGCTATATCAGGGCTCTCCCAAAATTCCCGGTGGCGGCTTTTGTCTCTGACGTGACCAGCGGAACTGCACCGCTGACGGTGAATTTCACCGATATGTCCACGAATTCCCCGATAACATGGGCATGGACATTCGGGGATGGCGCCACATCCTCGCTGCAGAACCCGATCTACACATACACTAGTCCCGGGACCTATTCCGTAGCCCTTCTTGTGACCAATGCCGGGGGGAGTGACTCGATCACCAAGAGCAGCTACATCACTGTCTCGGCCGCCAGCGTAACTCAGGCAGTAACATTAACGACACCATCCCCAGCAGTCTCTCCAACGGCAACGGCAACAATTGCCGCAACCGTAACGGCAAGCCAGAATACGACCGGGTATGGTGGAGGAGTTTCGTTTTGGACATTTGCGGTACTGGTCATTGTGGTCATTTTCATCCTTGGTGTCGTCGTCACCATTCTTGCACGAAAAAAGCCGCAGCAGCACCGCAGGCACCGGGGAGAGGATCTCTAGGACGAATATTTCTTTTGGCATTGACTTTTTTTACCCGTGGCTCTATAACAGAGATCTTTCTTTCCTGACGTTCCAGCCAAGGCACGCTTCATTTTCCTTACTTTCCCGGAACCAGTAATTTTAATCATATTCCGTTCCAAGATCTGGTACCAGAGAGATATGTCCTATCTTGATAAGTTCAGAAAGAATGGCAGGTATGTGAACCCGTTTTTCTGCCTAATGGGGATTGAAGTCCTTGACGTGGAAGCAGGCAGGGCGGTGCTCAGCATGAAGGTCCGTCCCGACATGCTCAACGGTGTGGGCTGGCTGCAGGGAGGGATGCTTGCGGCTCTTGCCGATGAGGCGATGGCCCTTGCCATTTACCCGTTGCTTGGAGAGGACGAAGGGATTGCGACCATCTCTGAATCAACGACGTTTATCAAAGGTGTGCGGGAGGGCGTCATTGTAGCAGAGGGGCGGGTGATCAAAAAGGGGCGCCGGGTCGCTTTCGCGGAAGGGGAAGTCCGGACAAATACTCCTGAAAAGATGGTACTTTCAAGAACGTCAGCGGCGTTCGCAGTGATGGCAAATAAGGATTAATCTGGTCTGGATTGCTAGAAAAGATAGGGTATTGTGGATCGGTGGGCAGTAAAGGATATTATTGGAGCGTTTAAAAAAATCTGAAAACTTTACATGATTTTATATGGATAAAATTCAGAGAGAGATTTTCTCTCTAATCATTTTTTCTCTTTCTTTGGTTTTTCCACCGATTTTTCAATGTTTCCTTGCGTCACCGGTTTCCGTTTGAAATAATAAACGATCGCACCAACGGCAGCTAGGATTACAATTATTACAATTAAAATCTCTGTATCGTATGCTTTTTGGGCAAGAGCCAGTTTTATTGTAACGTTTGCGCTGCCGGGTTGATTACTGCTAATGTTTCCCAGAGCTGTGGTATATGCCGCAATGGCCCCTTGATAGTCTCCCATCTTGTATAACACATCACCTTTGTTAACCCATGTCCGGTTCTGCGTGGAATCAATTGCCAATGCCTGATTATATGCGGCAAGTGAATCTTGATAATCTCCAAGTTCATAGAAAGCATACCCTTTATTGTTTAACAGATTCGCATCATTGGGATAGATAGCCAGACCTTGGTTGGCCGTTTCAATGGCCCCTGTATAAAGCCTCAGTTGAATCTGTGCATAAGATTTCCCTTGATAGGTGTAGAGTAAGGCATCCGATTCCCGGATCATCGTGGTATTCGAAGCGAGGGCCTCGTCGAAATATTTGATCGCATTCGCAGGATCGTATACTGACAGTGACAGCACACCAGAATTGTAAAAGTCTGTTGCATTGTCTCTCTGGGTCTCGTTTGCTGCCATCACGGGAGTGGCAAGAACGGCAAGTATTGCCATTATCACCAGAACAAGCAAAATTCGCCTTTTTTTCATAACGGTATCGTTGGATTTTTGCACACATCAATCTTGCTTCAGGACAACAGGTGCTTCAGAACAGGCAATCTGAGGTATTCCGGTCAGTGCCGGTGATGGCAGGATGGCAGGGTAGCTGCAGATACGAGGCCGGTGACAGGAGTGTCGCTTTTTGGGATTTTTTGTATACTGGCGGCGGGTACGGGGGCTTTGGGATGCAGAAAACGGTCCATGGGGCCGGCCAGACAGATTCCGCCGCTGGTAAGATAATAATAATAGGTATTGGAAAGCAAACTGTAAAACAATCGGGGAGATTACGTGAAGTATATTTTTATCACCGGCGGTGTGATGAGCGGACTCGGGAAAGGGATCACCGCGGCGTCCGTGGGACGTATCCTCAAAAACCGCGGATACCGGGTGACAGCGGTCAAAATCGACCCGTACCTCAATATCGATGCCGGGACGATGAACCCTGCCCAGCACGGGGAAGTTTTTGTACTCAAGGACGGGAGCGAGGTCGATCTCGATCTCGGCAACTACGAACGTTTTCTTGATATCGAACTGACATCTTCGCACAATATCACCACCGGTAAAGTATACCGCACGGTTATCGATAAGGAGCGACGGGGGGATTTTCTTGGAGAGACTGTCCAGATCATCCCCCATATCACCGACCAGATAAAAACCTGCATCCGCCAGGCGGCGGAAGAATTGTTCCCTGACGGAACGCAGGCAGACATCTGCCTTGTTGAGGTCGGTGGTACGGTTGGTGACATCGAGAGCATGCCGTTTCTTGAGGCCGTCCGCCAGATGCGCAGCGAACTCCCGGCGCATGACTATGTCCTGATCCATGTCACACTCATCCCGGAAGACACCATGGGCGACCTGAAAACGAAACCGACCCAGCACTCTGTCAAAGCGCTCCGGGAACTCGGTCTCCATTCAAATATCATTGTCGGAAGGAGTGAACGTGCTATCGGTGCACACACCAAACGGAAGATCTCGGCATTCTGCGATCTCCCCATGAATGCCGTCATCTCCGCTGCCACGGTACCTGACATCTATGAAGTGCCCATGGAAATGGAAAAAGAGGGGATCGCCGACGTCTTGTCCGCCCATCTCGGCCTCGAAAAACGGGAGACCGACCAGGGCTGGTACCGTCTTGTCACCAAGGGCTACACGAACCGCGTTACCGTCGCGATTGTCAGCAAGTACGGTATTGAGGATGTATATATCAGTATCAAGGAAGCGCTCAAACATGCGGGAAGGGTGTTCGCTACCGAGGTGAAGATTGCATGGCTCGATGCAGAACGCTTCGAGCAGTGCCAGCTGAAAGATTATGATGGCATCCTGATCCCGGGGGGCTTTGGCAAGCGGGGGATCGAAGGAAAGATTGCGGCGATACAGTTTGCCCGGGAAAACAATGTGCCCTTCCTCGGCCTCTGTCTGGGATTCCAGCTCGCGGTCGTGGAATATGCCCGGCACAAGGCAGGTATCGCTGATGCCACGAGCGAGGAGATGGGGGAAGGCACGCATGTCATCGCCCTCCTGCCGGAACAGGAGGGCCTCACCGAGCTTGGCGGCACGATGCGTCTGGGGAACTATACCGCGGACATACGTCCGGGAACGCTCGCGATGAAGCTGTACGGCGAGACGCCCATTACCGAGCGGCACCGTCACCGGTACGAGATGAACCCGCGATTTATCAGGAAGCTCGAAGATGTGGGACTGGTGTTCTCGGCGACCAATGGGAACCGGATGGAGTGCCTGGAACTTTCTGGTCACCCGTACTTCTTTGCCACGCAGTTCCATCCCGAATTCAAATCGCGCCCGACACGCCCGTCACCGCCCTATCTCGGTTTTGTCGAAGCGTGCAGCAGGAACAAACGGACGACATAAACGATTACGAACCATGGTCATTACCAGAAAATTTATCGACGAGGCAAAGGCAGAAATCCAGAAAGCTGCCGGTGACGATCGGGTTGTTGTGGCACTCTCCGGTGGTGTCGACAGCTCGGTCTGTGCTGCGCTTGCTGCACAGGCAATTGGCGACCGGCTCATCCCGATCTATATCGATACCGGCCTGATGCGCAAAGGCGAGACCGAACGGATTAAGGCATCCTTTGGCAACAGTAACCTCCAGGTAATTCATGCCGGCGACGAATTCCTCACAGCACTTGCCGGTATCACCGACCCGGAGGCTAAGCGCAAGGCTATCGGGGAGCGGTTCATCCGGGTCTTTGAGCGTGAGGCAAAAAAACACGGGGCCAGATGCCTGCTGCAGGGCACGATCTATCCGGACCGGATCGAGAGCGAAGGGGGCATAAAAAGCCATCACAATGTTGGCGGCATGCCGCTGCATATGGAGTTTTCCCGGGTGATCGAGCCGCTCCGCGACCTTTACAAAGACGAGGTGCGGGAAGTGGCAGGGGCTCTTGGCCTGCCAAAGGAGATCCAGCACCGGATGCCGTTTCCCGGTCCCGGCCTTGCAGTCCGGATACTGGGGGAGGTCACCAGAGAAAAGGTTGCCGTGATACGGGAAGCAAACTGGATCGTCGAGGAAGCGCTGGTGGAGCAGTACCATCCCTGGCAATGCTTTGCCGCATTGCTCGGTCTTGGCACGGGTGTCAAGGGAGACAACCGTATTCATGGCTGGATTGTCGCAATCCGCGCCGTGAATTCCCGTGACGGGATGACTGCCGCTCCCCTTGTCATCCCCTTTGAGGAGCTGATGAGGATCGGTTCGCGGATCACGGCAGAGATACCGAGCGTCGCGCGGGTGGTGTATGATATCACCGCAAAACCGCCGGCGACCATTGAATATGAATAATACCGGATACGACCAGTCGAACAACCAGAGATCGAAGCAACGTGATAACCATGAAAAAAATCAGCGAAACTACCGGGCAGTTCACTATACTTGATGCGCAGTACTATATGCCTGCGTTTACCCGGGACATGGCCATTGTTAAAGGCCGCGGGGTAAAGGTCTGGGACGCGGAGGGGAAAGAGTACATCGACTGCGTGGCAGGAATTGCCGTCTGCAGCACCGGCCATTGCCACCCTGTTGTTGTCAAAGCGATATGTGACCAGGCGCACACCCTCCTTCACTGCTCGAATCTTTATTATATCCCCCACCAGGGCGAGGCAGCAAAAAAGATCGCTGAAATTACGGGTCTGGCCAAAGTGTTCTTTTCCAACTCCGGTGCAGAAGCAACAGATGGCGCCCTGAAGCTTGCCCGGGTCAGGACCGGGAGGAAAAAGTTTGTCGCGTTCATCCACGGCTTCCACGGCAGAACGGTGGGATCACTTGCCGTGACCCATAAGCCCGCCATCCGGGAACCATTCGAGCCGCTCGGGCTCAAATGCACGTTCGTGGAATACGGGGACCTTGACGGGCTGAAAAAGGTAGTGGATAACGAGACAGCCGGCGTGATCGTCGAACCCATTCAGGGCGAGGCAGGGGTAATCATTCCACCGGATGGTTTCCTTGAAGGGATCCGTGAGACCTGTGACCGGAATGGCGCGCTCATGATCGCCGATGAAGTCCAGTGCGGGATGGGACGTACCGGAAAATGGCTTGCGATCCAGCACACGAAGGTTATGCCGGATGTCGTCACCCTTGCCAAAGGGATTGCAAGCGGCTTTCCCATGGGTGCACTGGTTGCGCGTGACGGGCTCGAGTTCAAAAAGGGCGAGCACGGGAGCACGTTTGCCGGCGGCCCGGTTGCATGTGCAGCGGCGCTTGCCACCATCGGTGTTCTCGAACAATGCCTCCCCGAGGTCACCCGAAAGGGAGAGATCTTCCAAAAAGAACTGGCAGGATACCATCCCCGTGTCCGTGGCCTGATGATCGGCATTACGGTGGGCGAGAAATGCGGGGAGGTCCAGAAAGCCTGTGCGCAAAACGGCGTGCTGGTCAACTGCGCAGCGGACGGGAACCTGCGTCTTGTCCCACCGCTTGTGATATCAGATGATGAGATCAGGTCCGCGATCAGGGTTGTTGATGGAGCACTTGGTAAGGTCATGTTATAAAGAGGGCGGCTATATATTCGCCAAGAAAGCGGAGGATATCGCCCGCGAGTTCGGCATAAAAAGGATCGCACGGCTCGCGAGCAACGAGAACCCCGAGGTTCCGTCGCCTGTTGCGGTAGCGGCAGCTGAGGCGGCGGTCCGTCATGCGAATCGTTATCCCGATGAACAGGCTTATGTCCTGATCAAGGCACTGAAGGCCCGGTACGGGGATTACCCGTTTGCCGTTGGTGTGGGGATGGACGGGGTGATTGAAACCCTGATCCGCACGCTCGTCGAACCCGGTGAAACCGTGGCAGTCTCGACACCCACGTTCTCTTTCTACTCCCTTGCGGCGGCCGCACAGGGCGCCAGGGTCATTACGGTTCCGAGGAGAGAGGACTTTTCCGTCGAGCCGGGTGCGTTGATCCGGGCCGGAAAATACGCCAAGATTACCGTGCTCTGCACTCCCAACAACCCGACCGGCAATGCCACGCCGCCCAATGCGGTCAGCGAGATCCTCGATAGGATTGGCGGGATGCTCTTTCTCGATAATGCGTATATCGAGTTCTCGGAGATCGATTACCTTCCGCTCCTGAAAAAGCATGACAATCTTGTCATCGGCAGGACATTCTCAAAGGTCTATTCGCTCGCCGGATTGCGGGTTGGGTATGCATTTCTGCCCGCGTGGCTTCTCCCATACTACCAGCGGGCAGGTACGCCGTTTACTGTCAATTCGGTCTCTGCCGCCGCCGCGGCGGCTGCCCTGCCGGATTCAGCGCATGCCGTCCGCTACATCGGGCAGGTAAAACGGTGGCGTAAGCGGTATATGGACGAAATCAGGTACCCCGTCCTGCCTTCGGATGCCAACTTTGTCATGGTTGATGTCTCGCCCCGCACCGGAGATGCAGTGGTAGACCTGCTTGCACGCCGCGGGGTTATCGTCCGCTCATGCCGGAGTTTTACCGGACTTCCTGATCATTATATCCGGGCCAGTATCGGTGAAGACTGGGAGAACGAATTGTTTATCCGGGAGATCAATACACTATGATGTGCGGGATTACCGGGACGCCGGGAACCGGGAAGTCCGCTGTTGCAGATGAACTTGCCTGCAGGGGACACACCGTGGTTCATCTTGCACAAATCGTGCAGCCATATGATATCGGTGAGGATGAGGAGCGGGGCACCCGGCTGATCGATATTGACCGGCTGGCAGAGGAGTTTGTGCCGTTTGAAGGTTTTATCGAGGGGCATTTTACCCACATGCTTCCCTGCGACCGCGTAGTCGTGCTCCGCTGCCGGCCCGACGAGTTGAAAAAGCGCCTGCGTAAACGTAACTACCCCGATTCGAAGATCTGCGAGAATATGGACGCAGAGGCACTGGACGTCTGCCTGATCGAAACGGTCGAGCGGTATGATCCCTCTCTCATCTTTGAACTGGACAGCACCGGCCAGGACCCGGCGTCCTGTGTGGACCGGATCGAACTCTTTGTTAAAGGTGCGATACCTGCATCATTCGGGAGCATCGACTGGTCGTCGTTTGCGGGGGTTCGGACATGACGCTCGACCAGTACCGGTCCGTTGCAAAGGTATACTTTGACCCTCTGGTCGCCATTGCGATCCGCTGCGGACTGACGCCGAATTTTTTTACCCTTGCAGCTTTTACTGCATCGGCAGTTGCAGGCGTTCTCTTCTATCTCCGGTTTGAATTCTGGGGTATCGTCGCGGTTGCACTCAATGCCTTTTGTGATGCGATGGACGGGGCGGTTGCACGGGAGATGAAGATCCAGAGCCTCCGCGGGGACTTTCTCGATCACGCCGTCGACCGATACGCGGACATCTTTATCATCACGGGTATCTTTGCCGGCGGGATGGTGCCGTGGCCGGTCGGTGTCTTTGCCCTGACAGGAGTCCTGATGGCATCATATCTGGGGACTCAGGCCCAGGCAGTCGGAGTCGGAAGATACTATGGAGGTTTGCTTGGCAGGGCTGACCGGCTCGTGCTGATCATGGTAGTCGGGATCCTTGACCTGCTCGCCCCTTCAGTTCTCTGGGGCCTGACCCCGTTTGGCTGGCTCCTCGTTCTCTTTGGCTTTTTCGGCCATATCACCGCACTCCAGAGGTTTGCCTATATATGGGCAAAAGTTGAGCAGTAACGGGCAGATAGAAAAGGCATCTGACGCATAGTCTTGACAGGCTCCACCTGATGCACGTTGTGAGCCAAAAACATTCAATTCATGCGCGAATATCCCGTTTTTAGAGAGTACCCGTTGTTGTCCTCAATTATCGGATCGGCATCCGGGTGGAAACAATATAATCCGGCCTGATGCCGTTCATGAGGGCGAAAAACGCGTGAGGATATATCTGGTCAGGGTCTTGCCGGTGATGTTCCGGGTGGACGCATCGACCCGGATAAAGAAGAACTCTTCGTTGCCGGTATCAACAAATACCGGCTTATCGGCCGGTGTGATATGTACATGGCAGAGTGTTTTTCCCGATACCACCGGGAATGTTATATGGATAAACCGGCTCATGCTCTCATAGACTTCGGGGATATATCGCCGGATTACCGAGTCGATCAGCATCCGGCGGTACCCATCCGGGTTCCGGTCGGTCTCCTGGAGCCGGGAATAATCGTCTTCGATCCCAACTATCTGGATCATATTTTTTACGCGGTCTTCCCGGACGCCGATGATGAGATCTCCGCCACTGGTGTTCAGGAACCCGGCAACTGACCGGGCAATGATCAACTTCGAGGCATTGGTCCGGTATTTCCGCACTTCCGGTGACTCACTGGTATCTGCCTCTTCCTTCGTGAGCCGTGTGCTCCAGAGAGTCTGGAACTTGAATTCGACCCGGTCATTCTCTCCTGTGGCAATCATCGCCTGGACGGCGCCGGCATCGTCCTTGGGCACCATGATCTGGAATGATTCCCGGCGTCTGAGAACGTATGAGAAACCCAGGGCAATGCCGATGAAAAGCAACGCCTGGACGATCATACTCCCAACGACAACCGGATTTCGAGTGAGAAAAAATGCGGACTCCAGCAGGTATGCGCAGGCACAACTTCCGGCAACATACACGCCCCGGGACGGGTAGAAATACGTTGAATACAGGATCGGGAAATAGAAGAGCTGGGGGACAATCGAACCATATCCTTCCGCCATCGAGATATACGTGATCCCGATGATTGAGACCGTAAACGAGACAATCACCCAGAACCTGACAAGATCGGTATGCGTCACACAAAAAGGATTCAGGGAACGGTAACCCGGAAGGCTGGGTGTCGGATTCATGAATGATGATGGCTTTGTGCGGAGGCTTATTAACCATATCGAAAGCCGTGAGCCAGCCTGACCGCATGCATGAACGCTACGTCTGCCCTGTCAGTTACGATTTCACGGGAAGCGCTGCGATGTACTCCAGGGCCATGATGGTATCTTCCCGTTTCTGGTCGCAGGCATTTGTCTCTACCCATGCAAGAAAACGTTCCCGAACGGTGCCGGTAAGTGTTCCACCCGCCGCCAGAGCGATCCGGGAATATGTCCGCTGAGGGTAAAAGACCGATTTTGCTGCTGCAAGCAGAGCCTCCTTCTCCGCTGCACTGATAATCTTCTCCCTTTCAGCTTTTTTCAGGGTGAACCGGATGTTGATGAGCGGCTCTGACAGGGCATACCCGGACACCGGGTCAAAGACCAGCGCCACCTCGTCATCTGAGATGAGTTCACCGTTCCGGTACATCTGGTATATCTTACCAACGCCCACCATTCCCAGTGTATCCATCTCTGCTGCCCTGAGTGCACCCATACTCGAGGCTCCGACCACCAGCACATTTTTTCTCACTGCCGCGAGGATCTCCCGGTGGGCGACCGCCGACTCCTGGTGAAAGACCCCGTCGATCAGGCAGATAATATCAGCATGATCCTCCACGGCCTTCAGGAGATCGCCACGGCGGGCAGGTGGCCGGTACTCCGCGGCGAGAATCTTTTCTGCCGACTTACAGTCGAGGCTTGGCCCGAGAAAGACGATGATCTTCTGCATGGCTTAACCGTTCTCCCCTGCGTTCACGGTCCATGGCAAAGACTTCAAGACCCGGCACGATCACCCTTACCGCCGGTATTCCGATCTCCTCCCTCGTGAGGTCACAGACGATTACCCGGTCAAGTCCATGCTTGCTCAGGGCATTGATCATGTACCTGATATCTGTTAAAAAATCGTCGCTGTCGTACGAAGGGATCGTGCCAAATCCTGCTATGCCATTGTCACGGAACCAGTACGCGTTGATACGCTTTGCCCGCTCGTAACCGATCTTCTTTTTCAGCTCGGCAATGCTCGTGTCTTCCCGGGCCCCGTGGATCTGGGTGAGCCTGCTCTGGGCAACTTCCGTGAGTGCCCGGATTACCGCGATCCGGGCGCTGGTGTGGGTACCTATGCCAATAGTGAGCAGCATCGGATCTTTGAGAAGGACATCATCAGCGACCGCAGCCATGGTCGGGATCCCGATATCGCTTGTAATGTCCCTGACGGTAACCACGACCTGTGCGTTGGCAAATTTGCTCTGCATTTCGCCGATCTGGCTGTCATTGATCTCCGTTACGGCCGGCCCGGTATCATGGGTGTACTCCGCAAGAGACCATGCGTCCCGCTCAATCACTTCGGCAAGTGCATGGAAGACCGCCTCCTCAATCGTGTTCCCTGCGGCAAGGCCGTTGGTGGTAGTCCGGAAGAGAGGACGAAAGTTCGGGGGGAGCGGGTGGAATACGGCATGAGCTGGGACGAGAACCGACTCTTTGTTGGCGATATCAAAACCCTCCACCCACGGGATGAGCCGGTCGGTCTCCGCACCCTCGGGCAGGATCAGGTCTTTTAGATCCAGCACATTTTCTGTCGCCCTGACCTCATCGTAGGGGGCGAGCCGGACGTTCCGGTCATGCAGCTCGGAGCTGTACCGTTCGATCCCTTCCATGATAGCAGAGATCCGCGATTCCTCGATTGTTGCGCCTTTTCCGTTATACACGGTGATTGCGCCGTCCATTGCGGTCGGCCGGATACAGGAGAATACGGGAATGCCGATCCGGTCGAGACTGGTGATGTCGGCGACCCGGGTGATACCCGCGGCAGGGACTTTTGGTTCGATGCGTGCAAGGGTCTCCGGCAAGGCTACCGCCCGCTGGGTCTCGTTGTTATAGGTCTTTTTGCAGTGCTGCAGGTGCATGCGGTTCACCAGATGTATCCCGGTATCAGTCGGATGGATCAGGGATCAATGGTTACGGGAGATGGATGAATATATTTGATAAAAAAAATTGACTCTGCCGGTGTTTATACATGTTCATGCACTGGTCCGGGATATCCCGGATGGTGACATGTCAGAACCAGCCCTCCAGCGTCTTCTGTCCGGCTTTGACGGCAAAACCTTCAAGGGATTTTTCAACCCTTTCTTCTGAAAAGTCATAGCCGTCACAGAGCATTTTTTTGATACCTTCGCCGTCCGGGTGCCCCCATGAAAGGGTATACTGATCGGTGACTGCCGGGTGCAGGAAGATCTCCTTGACCGGGGCCGGGTCAAAGTCCGGCAGTTTTTCCCTGAGTTTTGTTTCGAACTCCCCGTTCAGGACCAGCTTCAGCCCGGTCTTCGGGCCCACTCCCTCAACGCCCGGGTTGAAATCAGTCCCGACCAGAATCCCGATCTCGATAAGTTGTTCCCGGCTCAGCCGCAGGCCGCCCAACACCTCTGCCAGCACGATCCGTTCCGGGTTGACAGAAATGGTTCTCCCGCGGATCTTTCGTTTACCACTCACCGTCAGGTTCCGGACCAGCGTGGGAGCGCCAAACAAGAGGGTATCGTAATCCTGCGAAACGGCATAACGGGCGGTGCCTGCCTCTACCATATGAGCCGCCTGTGCTTCCCCCTCTCCCGGGGCCTGTATGCAGGGGATCCCCATCAACCGGAGGAGTTCCTTTGAGGTCTCGACGATGGTTGTGTCCACACGTGACGACGACCGCGCCTGCTTGTATGCCTCCGCCTCGTCGCCCCGCTTGAGCGCCTCTTTCCAGCGCTCGCCTGCCTCGTCCCTGATCTTCCGTCGTCCGTTGATCGTTTCCTGTTTCAGTGCGGCAGGAGTGCCGTCAAAGACAAAGATCGGCTTAATCCCCTTCTCGAGAAAATTTACCGTACGGAAGAGGATGCCGGAGAGATGCGAGGTGACGCGCCCGCTCCGGTCCATCAGTGGTGTCCCGTCAGGCTGCCGGATGATGGTCAGGAACTGGTACAGCGCATTATTCGCATCGACGGCTGCCACCCCCGGAAGGGATTCCCAGGTAACCGGAATCTTATACTCTGCGATGATGTCCCGTAGCGCGACGCCCATGGATCGTTCTGCCCCGCAATACTGTTATTTATAAACCCGTTTCGAGTATTCGCTGATCAGATCGTCAAGGTGCGCGATCGCCATGTCATGCTTTTGGGCCATGCGAGTGGAGATCTCTTCGAGATTCGAGCGAAGCAGCCGTTCACGGGAGATGACGCTCTGTTCCAGTTGACGCAGCCTGACTTGGAGGGATAAAAAGAGCCCTCCCAGGGAGAGTGTCATCAGGGCTGCCGCGATCGCGATCGTGAGATCCTGCCAGAACCGGAGAATGACGACGAGCGTCGAGACGATCATGATGAAAGTGAGGAGAATATCAATGAGATACTCACGGATGTCCATGCTTTTAGATGATGAGAGCACACTAATTAAGCTAACTACCACACAGGAGATGCTGTATGGACGTCAGAACAATCATCCCGTTCCTAGTCATGCCGGTTTTTCTGCTCGTCGTGGAATTCGGGGCGATACTGCTCTCGCTTCCCGTTCAGGCCGCAGGTATTGTCGCTTTCCAGAACCCCGACTCTGTCGCAAACCCGTTCATCTTTCTCATTATCCTTCTGGTGTTTACCGGGTTCCTGCTGCTGCTCATAAATTTCGGGCTGAAAAAGGTGATCGTGGCGATCATCGCGATCACGCTCTTTTTAACGTTCGGATACATCTTCTCGGCGCTGGTCAACATGGTGATGGGGATGACCGATATGGCAGTCGTCGTCATGCTGGTGCTCTCCGTAGGTGCAACCATCCTTTTGTATAAATACCCGGAATGGTACGTCATTGACGGCCTTGGTATCCTGATCGCTGCCGGGGTGGCCTCGATTTTCGGTGTCTCGCTCAGTATTCTGCCGGTGATTATTCTCCTTGTCATTCTTGCCGTATATGATGCGATTGCAGTGTACAAAACAAAACACATGCTCACCCTCGCTGAGGGCGTCATCGATCTGAAGACTCCAATCCTCTTTGTCATTCCCAAGCGGCGGGACTACTCGTTCATCCGCGAGGGTATCGGCAAACTGGGCGAGGGGGCGGAACGTGCCGCTTTCATCATTGGCATGGGAGACCTGATCATGCCATCAGTACTGGTGGTCTCCGCCAATGTCTTCACGGGAGGGCAGCGATTGTTCGGCTTGGTCACGATCCCCGCGGTCGGAGCGATCATCGGTTCGTGTGCCGGGCTCGCGGTTCTGCTTCATTACGTAACATCGGGGCGTGCACAGGCCGGTCTTCCACCGCTGAATGGCGGTACCATTATCGGGTTTCTGGTTGGCTGGGCGCTGGTCGGTTTCGCGTTCGCGTAGACAGCTGCCGTGGCTGGAACGAGAGTACCTCTTTCAGTACTCCTTCAACTCCTTCACCGGTCTTTGTGGACATGGTGAAGCTGCCGTCAAGCATACGGATATCGGATTTGTTTGCCACGGAAACGACCGGCACCGTGATCATCTCCCTGACTTCCGATAAGAGACGGAGCTGCATGTCTAGGGGAAAGCCACAATGTTCTGACGGGTCCAGAATGAAGAGGACAACGTTTGCGACATTCATGATGGCAGATAGCGCCTGTCTCTCGATCGCGTTGCGCTCCTCTGCCGGGCGGTCGAGGATCCCGGGAGTATCGACAAACTGGATGCGTTCGCGACCGATCATACGGTGCCCCACAATAATCCCCTTTGTGGTAAACGGGTAGGATGCAATTTCGGGATCTGCGGACGAGACCAGCCGGATAAAGGAGGATTTCCCGACATTGGGATAACCGGCAATAACGACCGTGAAACTATCCTCAATATGGGGGAGGATCCGCAATGTATTCCTCACTTCATTCAGGAATTTCAGGTCCCCGTCGATCTGGTGGACCATGGACGCGAGCCGGGCGACGGCTCGTTTTCGCACGACAAGGGTCTCGGTAGATCGCCGTGACTGCATGGCAAGCTCACTGCCCACCATCTTGGTATGTTTTGCCGCCCAGCCAACCGCCCCGAGCGATTGCCGGATACGGTCAACTCCATAGAGGATATCGGCAAGTTCCCGGTAAAACCGGGGGAGCTCGTCGAATTCCGGAAACCCCCGGATAATATAGACCAGCCGGTCGTGGATCGCCGCACCGACCGCACGGACAAATTCTTCGTTGGCGCGATCCTTGTTGAGTTTTCCTTTCATTTTTTTTGCCGCACGGCGGAAACTCCGGTCAAGAATCTCGTCAGCAGTAGGCACCGTAGGTATTCGCTCGAACTCCACAAAACTCCAACCTATATATTCATAGAGGGTTATACGACTTATCGTTATGGAATTGTCCCTGATCCAGAAGGATATTCTCATCACGCTCATCAGCCTCTACCACCAGCATTCCCACTCCATCAAAGGCGAGGAGATTGCTGAGATGATCCTGCGGAACCCCGGCACGGTGCGGAACCAGATGCAGGCACTCAAAGCGATCGGGCTTGTCGATGGTGTACCCGGGCCAAAAGGCGGATATATCCCCACCGAACTTGCGTACAATGAGTTGAACCTGAACGTTTCTGAGGGGGATTATGATGTCCGGATCAGCCGGGATGGTGTGGAAATTCCGGGAGTCCACGTGCAGGAGATCGATTTTACCACTCTCTGTCACCCTGACATCTGCCATGCGGTTATCAAACTTTTCGGGAGCGTCAAACTCTTTGAGATCGGTGACCAGATCACCATTGGCCCGACACCGGTCAACAAGCTGCTCGTGCGGGGGGAGGTATTCGGGAAGGATGAGGTAAAACAGTCCCTCCTGATCGCTACCTCAGAGATGATCTCGCTCCCCAAAAAACAGGTCAGGAACTATATGAGCACCCCCCTGAAGTCTCTTGGCACTTCCCAGACCCTCAGGGACGCGGTCACACTCTTCAGCCGGCATCATATTCACGGGGCACCGGTGATCGAGAAGGAGATTCTTGCAGGTATCCTCACGATGAGCGATATCATCAAGGCACTGGATGCAGGTTTACCCATCGATTCACCGATCTCATCGGTAATGACCAGGGATGTCGTCGAAGTGCCTGCTGATACCAAGCTTTTTGAGGTCATCCGCAGGTTCAAGGAACGGGAGATCGGTCGCCTTATCGTGGTGGAAGACGATAAACCGGTCGGGATTCTCACACAATCGGATATCATCCGCGTATTTCCCTCATTGTAAAACTTTTGCGTACCTTATCTTCCATCAATATTCTTTTGTGCACGCTTCATCAACCCATACAATTAAAAAAACGAAAATGCTGATATTCCTGCTAAAAATACCACGATATACCCCACAATTTTAGAACACTTTATATATTAATACATCGTCATTTTTCTCTATGACGCGTATATTTGCCCGTAGCCTCTCCCGAAAAAAAGTCATGAGTAACGATGGTAAACTGATCGGTACACTCAAGAATATCCGGGTCGATTTTGATTCGGGACAAGTCATCGAAATGATTATCCATCCGGACCAGTCATTTGTGACGGATGGCTATGCGATGGAAGATAACAATCTGCTGCTTATCCCGTTTGAAGCGGTAAAAGATATCAAAGACTATATCGTGGTCGACCGCTTTACGGCCCGAAGATAAGGAAAATACTTTTTTACCGCTTCCACGAAGCCTTCCCCATATTCTTTTTCCATGACCTCATGAGCAGCAGCTTTCGTATTCGGATGGGCATTTGCGATGGTCACTCCGATACCAGCGGCCGTGAGCATCTGAGCATCATTGATCCCATCGCCGATTGCAAGAAAATCCGCAGGGGATAGACCCAGTTCCGGTGCAAGAGCCGCCAGTGCTGTACCTTTCGTGATACCCTTCGACTGCAGGTGGATTGCGTAACCGGTATCTATCACCTGAACCGGGTTTTTGGAGAGAATATCTTTAACTTCTTCTACCGGGACAGTCCGTGCAAAAGCGAGATCCGAAAAACGATAGGTGGGGCTATAGAGCTCAAGCTCTACCTTTTTTTGCCGGTAATATGACTGGATCTCGGCGAGAGCCGTCCGGCAGATGCTCTGGTCGCCTTTAATCTGAAGGGTGCCTGCATAGCCGATCCGATATACACCGCCATTCTCTGCGATGAACGACCCGTCAGTCCCGGTCATGCGGCAGAGAGCATCCATGAAACATGTCGTATTACCGCTGGCTAGGACCACGACGATCTCATGGTCGACCAGCGCCCGGATCATCTCGACTGCACCGGTATGAATCCGGCGGGTCTGATCCGTTATGGTGCCATCAACATCGGTGAGCAGTGCTTTCAGCACGGTTTGAGTCCCGCCTCTTCAACCATGAATGGGGCCTCTCCCTCGGGAAGGTTGGGGCTGTCCACGAGACGTGCGATACGCTTGCCGCCCTTGCTCTTGCGCAGGTAGATACGGAACGTTGCCGTGTGGCCGACAATGTTACCGCCAATAGGCTTTGTCGGGTCCCCAAAGAAGACCGCCGGGTTGGACATGACCTGATTGGTCACGAGCCCTACACCGTTATGCTCATCGATCAGCTTGAAGAGTTCGTGCATGTGCCGGTTCAGTTTCTGCTGACGGGTGGCCAGCGTCCCGCGTCCTGCATATTCCGACCTGAAATGTGCAGTGAGCGAATCTATGATGAAGAGTTTGACCGGCTTGTCCGTGTTTTTCAGTTCGTTGGCGAGATCGCGGGAGTTTTCGACAAGGAGCATCTGGTGATCTGATGTGTGTGCCCTGGCGATATGGATATTGTTCAGGAATTCCTGCGGGTCCGGGATGCCGTCAAGACCAAGTCCGTTGACCATCTGCTCGATGCGTTCAGGGCGGAAGGTGTTCTCGGTGTCGAGATAGATGACGCTCCCGTTGAGCCCGCCCTGGTCTTCAGGGAGCTGGACATTGACCGCCATCTGGTGCACGATCTGGCTTTTTCCCGATCCAAACTCACCGTACATCTCGGTGATTGCCTGGGTCTCCAGCCCGCCACCGAGAAGGGTATCCAGTTCCGGGACTCTGAATGAGAGCTTCCTGATATCCTTCCTCTGTTCAAAGATGTCCTTGCCGGTCTTGAACCCCCCAATATCGGCAGATTCGCGGGCAGCTCTGATGATCTTTTTTGCGGTCGACTCAGAGATCTCCGTGATCTCGGACAGCTCTGCCGGTGACGCGGTTGCGATGCTCTCCACGGAAAGATAACCGGCCTCGCGGAGCTTGTCAGCAGTGGTCGGGCCGACACCTGGCAAATCTTCAATCTCTAACGCTTTTTCAGCCATTTCTTGTACATCTCCTATGGCACAACAGCATTTCAACCTCACCCATATATCCTCTTGGGCTGTGCAGGGTGAAAGTGATCAGGAGATTTCCAGGAGCGCAATAAATCTTCTCAGATGTTCTGTCACCGCATCCCCCGTGAGATTTGCCGGCTCAGCATGGCGGGGGGTTAACCGGCTCCCTGACAGCACCCCAGAGACCCGCATTTCATGCCCCGGTGAAAAACTTCCATCGATAAGATACCGTTCCGCACCGTTATCGATGAACAGGCAGCCGTTCCCGGCAATAATGGTCCCGGTAAAGTCAATGTCCCGTGTCTCATCGCGGGGAACACGGATGATACTGTTCCTGCCGGCACCAAGCTCGATCCCGCCGAACCTCCCGGGTTTTGCACGCGCATGGTAGATCTCGATCCGATCTCCGGGATGTACCGGAACAAGTGCTTTCTCGCCCCAGAGCACGACATTGAGATCATCGTCACAATCGCTGATGGTGATGTTTCTCACCCAGGAAACCGTGCCATTCCTGCCAGTGAACGACCGGGACTCCTGAACTCTTGTTACCTCTCCCTCCACTGAGTAAATTCCCTGATCGCTGACCGAATTGAGGGGGGTGAACGGTACCGTGATACTCTGCCCGCACGGTGTAACGGAACTCTGCTCATCGATACCGTACGCCCGCCCCTCTGCGCGGGGATCTGGCCTTGCACCGGTGATATGAACTGCAGCACCGGGCGCGATTGTCGCAAGAAGGGACGGAGCCCAGCATACCAACCGGGCGGTGCCCCGTCTGTCCCCGATCACGCATTCGATCATCTCTCCGGTGGTGCCATTCCGCCGCGTAAAGATACGGGGCTCTCCCTTACCAATCAGGATTGCATCGAGATTTACCGGCCCGGTACTGAGACTATCCGCTCCATTCCCGCTCGCCGGGAGACTGCAGGTGATCTCACAGGTCGCTTTTCTCAGGGCGAGGGCATAGATCTCTTTGGTTGATTGAGCCGGGTGCTTTCCGATGACTTCCAGCACATCGCCCGGCGCGATCTCAGATACTGCTGATGCCTTTTCGTCCCAGAGCACTACCCGTTCGGTCCCGGTCTCATCTCCAAGGAGCAGTGTGGCTAACCATCCATTCCCGCCATCTTTACGCTCGAATTCCCGCGGCTCTGTTTTGTCTATCACCTTGCCGAAAAACGAGAAAAGGCTGGACTTTCCAGAAAGTTCACGGATTTTCACGTGCTGCCGGCCCAGTTCCCCGACAACGAGCATCGCCCCAGTCGGTTCGTCAATGAGGTCCCCGCATTCTTCGATCTTCGCCTCTACGCGCCGTTCGAATTCCTCTTTGGAGACAAGATCGTCAACGAGCGCGTAATGGAAGAGCACGGGCAGACGCCCCCGTTTACCGCTGCCACGGCGGGCGTTGCATAGTGCCGGTGATGTCGTCCAGCGTCTCGGCACGCCGCATGAGTGCCACTTGTGTTCCTTTTATAATCAGTTCCGGGCAGCGTGGCCGGCCGTTATACTGCGATGACATGGCATACCCATATGCCCCGGTATCGAGCACCGCGATATTATCTCCTGCCGCAAGTTCCGGCAGGTTTCGGTCGGCGGCAAGGATATCCCCGCTCTCGCAGATGGGCCCGGTTACGGTATAGGTGGTGCGTGCGACAGCGTCTGCCTTGTTTGCCACCAGCACTTCGTGGTAAGCGTCATACATCGCTGGACGGATCAGGAGGTTGAACCCAGCGTCCACATTGGCAAAACGTTTATGCGTTTTCTTCGTGGAGTTCACTCGGGTGAGCAGGACAGTTGAGTCAGCAACGAGCGAGCGCCCGGGCTCGACCCAGAGTTCCGGTGTAATCCCGCATGCCTCCACACCGGCTCTGAATACCGGGACGACCTTTGCAGCATAGCCTTCAGGGGTAGGTGCCGGATCCGTGTCATGGTGATAGGGGATTCCCAGCCCGCCGCCGAGATCGATAAATTCCAGACTGACCCCCATCTCGGTAAGCTCTTTTGCGATCCTCACCATCATGTCAGCAGCATGGGCAAACGGTTCGGTATCGAGGATCTGGGAACCGATGTGGCAGTGGAGCCCGACCGGCCTGATATGGTCACAGTCAAGAGCCTCCCGGTACGCCGCGGGTATCTGCTGGTGAGGGATCCCGAACTTACTGCCCGCAAGACCGGTCGCAATCTTCGGGTGCGTCGGCACATCAAGAGCCGGGTTCACCCGGAACGCGATCTTCGCCACGGTCCCGGCAGATCGTGCGGCTTCATCCAGCTGGTGGAGTTCATCGATGGAGTCCACCGAGACTTTTACGTTCTTTTTAAACGCAAGACGCAGATCGTCCGGTGACTTTGAGCTCCCGTTAAAGAGCAGTTTTCCGGCAGGCATGCCGGCGGCAAGAGCAAGATGGAGTTCTCCCGAGGAGAAAACATCTGCGCCCGCACCGGCCTGGGCAAGTGCTCTCATGATCGCGAGGTTGCCGTTTGCTTTTGCGGCATACAGCACCTGGACATGCGGGTACCGGCTGGAGAGGGCCTCCTGGTAGTCCCTGAAGAGCTCGCAGATGCGGTCTTCGTTTGTTACGTAGAGAGGTGTGCCGTACCTTTGCACAAGGGTGACGCTGTCATGGACACCGATGTACAGGTGCCCGTTTTTTATGGAGAGATGGGGGGGAAGTCTCACAGTTCAAGCCCCCGCATCCGGCCGATGGCCTCCCGGATCCGATCTACAGGTCTTGTGATGGCAAACCGCACGTAGCCTTCACCCGCCGAGCCGAAGCCGATACCAGGGGTCACGACAATGCCTGCCCTGTTGAGAAGGGTGGCCGCAAATGACATGCAGTCGTCAACGGGAAGCCATACGTAGAAGGTCGCTCTAGGCGACGGTACATCAAATCCAAGATCCCTCAGCCCGGCAACAAGCACGTCCCGGCGTTCCTGGTAAATCGTGCAGGAGCTTTTCACGCAGTCCTGCGGGCCGCTCAGCGCTGCAATCGCTGCATACTGGACCGCATTAAAGACCCCGGAGTCAACGTTCGTCTTGACCCTCCCAAGCCCTCCAAGGATTTCGGCGTTTCCGACTGCCATGCCGACCCGCCAGCCGGTCATATTATAGGTCTTTGAGAGGGAATGCATCTCGATACCGACGTCCATTGCACCCCGCGTTTCGAGAAACGAAGGGGCGTGGTACCCGTCAAAGGCAATTTCGGAATAGGGATTATCCGAGACCACAACGATATGGCAATCAGTGGCAAAGTCCACCACCTCACGGTAGAACGCTGCGGGGGCCACCGATGCGGTAGGATTGTTCGGGTAGTTGATGAACATGAGTTTTGCGGATTTTGCTACGTTTTTCGGGATATTTTCCAGCTTCGGCAGGAAGTTGTTCTCGCGCAGCAGCGGCATCTCGTGTACCCTGCCCTCCGAGAAGAGTGCACCGGTATAATAGCCCGGGTACCCCGGGCTTGGCGCGAGCACGTAGTCCCCGGGGTTGACAAACGCCTCCCCGATATGGGTGATGCCATCCTTGGAGCCTATGAGGGTAAGCACCTCTCTTTGGGCATCGAGCGATACGCCAAAACGCGTTTTATACCAGTCCGCGACGGCACGCCGGTACGCCGGTAAACCGGCATATGACGGGTAATGATGGTTGGCCGGATCCTGTGCTGCTTTGCAGAGTGCGGCCACGATATGAGGGGGAGTGGGAAGATCCGGGTCGCCGACACCCAGATCGATGATATCAACGCCCTTTTTCTGCTGTTCGGCTTTCATCTCGTCAATCCGTGCAAAAAGGTACGGCGGGAGATTACCCATGCGTCCTGCATACATAGATAGTACCCGTTGGAACCCGGAAGTATAGTAATTACCGATTGATTGTGTATTCCACCGGTCGCTTGCTAAAAACCCTAGTTCAGAACCACAAAGGGATCACGTCCCCCTGTCAACACCTGATGCCGTGGCGGGATTACATTTCTCCAAAGGTATTTCCTCCACCGGTATCCCTTCCAACAGGAAGTCCAAACTATTATGTGCCGCCGGGATCTGTACCACTACAACACGAAGTGATAAACATGTCTCATGACATCATGGTCATCATGTGCACGACAGGACCTGACGAGTCCGGACCGATCGCAAAACATCTGGTCGAGCGCAGGCTGGCAGCCTGCGTCAGTGTTATTCCTGTACAGTCATATTACCAATGGAAGGGAGAATTTTGTGCTGACCGGGAACACACACCTGATGATCGCAAAGACTACGTCAGCACGGGTCGATGATGCCGTCGATGCGATAAAAGCGATGCACAGCTATGATATGCCGGAGATTATAGCTGTACCGGTTCGCGCCGGTTATTCTCCTTATCTTGACTGGGTGCGTCGGGAAACAGGCAGGCACAGCTGAAGGGTATGATACCCCTCCTGCACGGTCAGGATTCGGAAGGTTATTCCCTGAACAGCTGGATATGAGATTGTACAAACCGGCCGGGATATGGTCAATGTGACAGAAAACCCCTCCTCTCCTCCGGCAACTGCGATTCTTGTGCTGGGATGCCCGCAGGTACCGGTCCAGACAAGTGTCGCCCTGTACTTGATCAATCGCTTAAAAAAAGCAGGTATCGCACCGGTTGTTGCGGGCAACCGTGCCGCGAACACGCTCCTTGTCGTCGCCGATCCGGAACGGCACTACCTCGGGGAAGTCATGGATCTTGACCGTGCCGTCGCGATGATCACCGAGAAGAAGCGTGACTTCGACCGGTGTTTTGTATTTATCCACAACGATGCCGGTGTGAGCTATGCCGCGACCATGGGCACGATATCCAAAGCGAACCTGTATACGATCATTTATGGAGAACATAACGAAGAACTGGTCCGCCAGATCGATTTTCCCTGCGTGAAGATCACAGCAAAGGCGGTCCATAATCCCCTGCCGCTGAAAAAGGCGATTGACGAGGTGGCGCCATGGGCTGCGTAGAGTCAATGAACTACGAGATACTTCTCCGTGACGGCTCCTTCAAGGAATGCAGGGAGTACATCAGGAAAAATTTCACCGAATTCATTGATGTCCAGCCTGGATTCAAGATCTTTGATATCTACATCATCGGCGTTCCGCCAATCGCGGTTGGGCTTGACGGGGACTTTGTTATATTCCCGTACACAAAACCCTGCCATGGCACGTTCCTGTTACGCGTGAACGATCCGGACGAAGCACAACGCCTGCGGGCGCTAAAAAAATAATAATCGCGATACAACCGGCGAAATGTGCGCATCTTTTCAAAATCCGGCACTCATGACGTGCCGGGAAGTATTGCAAAATGCATTATCCAGTAGGTATTATGGTACTTTCAGAGAGAAGGAATCGCCAGTCTGCTTCCGATCCATTCAGAGGGATTGTGATAGGAAATATAAATAGTATTTAGTGCATGATGTACTTGTAAGGTGACGCAATGGCGGGCAAGGGAAAGATCCTTCTGATGGATGATGAGCAGATCATTCTCGATGTCACCAGTGAAGTGCTCAAATTTCTTGGGTACGAAGCGGTCTTCGCAAAGGAGGGTGCGTCCGCGGTTGCATTGTACAAACAGGAGAAAGAAGCAGGCCGGCCGTTCGATCTTGTCATCCTTGATCTCTCGATACCGGACGGAATGAATGGCCGGGAGGCGATCGAGCAGCTCCACAGGTACGACCCGAATGTCAAGGCTATCGTGTCCAGTGGTTATTCCAATGATCCGGTCATCCAGA
>Ga0326728_10003527_pt1 | contig 48212 bp, 37 predicted proteins | sample MB3enrmetagenome_FD_207602 | JGI IMG/M metagenome (GOLD analysis project Ga0326728, IMG submission 207602) | Lab enriched peat soil microbial communities from McLean, Ithaca, NY, United States - MB31MN | ecosystem: Environmental > Terrestrial > Soil > Wetlands > Peat | place: USA: New York... | reverse complement strand
TGATCTACGTCGATCTCGATGACTTCAAGCAGGTCAACGACCTCTACGGCCATCACATCGGGGACCTCTATCTGCAGGAGGTTGCGGGCCGCATGAAGCAGCAACTCCGCTCCCACGACCTGCTGGCGCGGCTGGGCGGCGATGAGTTCGCCGTGCTGCTGCCCAAGGTGCGCAACCGCGCCGGCGTCGAGGAGATCGCCCAGCGCCTGGAGCGCTGCTTCGATGCTCCGCTGATTCTGGAAGGGCACAGTCTGCAGGGCTCGGCCAGCTTCGGCATTGCCCTCTACCCCGAAAGCGGAGCCACCAAGGACAGCCTGCTCAGCGCCGCCGACACCGCCATGTACGCCATAAAGAACGGCAAGCGGAAAGCCGAAATGGATTCGGCGGAGAGCGATATATCATCCGAGGGTTGTGCCTGATCGTCGCCGCGCAAGCGGAGCGTAGGTGGGCCGCAGTCCCCTGCGGAGAATTGCGGACAAGCCGGTTGGAGAATGAGCGGCAAATGGGCAGGCCATCGGGACCTGAGGCAAGCTCAAGGCAGGCTCTGAAACGCTATTGAGCAGGCACTGCCTTCTGTCGCTTTACACAGTTTCAGCGCTGTAAGCGATGCGCCCTTCGCTGATGGTCCAGCGGACCTTGCCCTGCATCGTCCATCCGTCGAAGGGGGTGTTTCTGGACTTCGACTTGCCTTCGCGGGCACTGTAGCTCCACTCAGCCTTGGGGTCGAAGACGACCACATCGGCAAAGCTGCCCACCGTGAGCGTTCCGCGGCCCTTGAGGCCTAGCAGCGCGGCCGGCTGGGCGCTGAGCAGGCTTAAGATCCGGCCCAGAGGCAGCTTCCACTCCTGATACAGCCAGCGCAAACAAAGCCCTAGAGCAGTTTCCAGGCCAATGATGCCGTTGGGAGCACGCTCGAACTCGACTTCCTTCTCGTGAACGGCATGTGGCGCGTGGTCGGTGGCGATGGCATCGACCACTCCATCTAGAATGGCCTCGATCAGTGCGTCGCGGTCGGCGGCTGAGCGCAGCGGCGGACACATCTTGGCGTTGGTGTCGTAGAGGCCGACGTGTTCGTCTGTGAGCAGGAAGTGGTGCGGCGTGACCTCGCAGGTGACGCGCAGGCCGTTGCGGCGTGCCTGGCGCACGGCGTTGAGCGCAGCGGCCGTCGAGATGTGGGCTACGTGCAGGTGAGGGCGTGCCTCGCGCAGTTCACTAACCAAACGGATGTCGCGTTCGACGATGGCGGACTCGGCCTCGTTCGGCCAGCCGCGCAGGCCGAGGTTGAAGGCCGTTGGCCCGGCGTTCATGCTTGCGCTCCAATTGGCGGTGCGGGTCTGGCGCGTGTCTTCGGCGTGCTGGATGACGCTCAGGCCCACGCGCGCCGCGGCGGCCAGGGCTTCGCGCATCACATTGTCTTTCAGAATTGGCAGGCCGTCGTCCGAAACGGCTACGGCACCTGCGGCCTTGAGCGCGGCATAGTCGTTCACCGTTTCACCTTTAGACCCGCGCGTGGCGGCGGCGATGGGGAAGACGCGAACGGCCGCGCTACGCTCCTGCGCCTGCATCCAGCGGGTAGTCTCGGGTGAGTCGTTCACCGGCGTGGTGTTCGGCATGGCCGCAACCGAGGTAAAGCCGCCCGCCGCCGCGGCAGCCGTGCCGGTGGCGATGGTCTCCTTGTAGCCCTGGCCGGGCTCGCGCAGGTGGACGTGCATGTCGATGAGACCGGGAGCAATGGTCAGGCCGGTCGCGTCCAGAACGTCGGCTCCGTTGGTTGTTTTCAGCTTGCCGGGCGAGGCAATCTCGGCCACACGGCCGTCCTTGAGCAGAATGTCCTTGGGGCCGTCGACGCCGGCAGCCGGGTCGATCAGGTTGCCGCCACGAATTACCAGAGCCGTCATGCGCGGCCTCCTTTGTCTGCCTTCGCCGTCAGCGCGCGCTCAACCACCGCCATGCGAACGGCGACGCCGTTCGTGACCTGTTCCAGAATGGCCGACTGGGGGCCGTCGGCTACGCCGGCAGTCAACTCCAGCCCGCGGATGATGGGTCCGGGATGCAGCACAACTGCCGTGGGGGCGAGCGCGGCCAGCCTCTGGCCGGTGAGTTGGTAGGCGGTCTTGTACTCTTCAAGGTCCAATTGCAGTCCGGCCAGCCGCTCGGCCTGGATGCGCAGCATCATCACCACCTGCGAACGGGCGAGCGCGGCCTCAAAGTCGCGGGCAATTTCAACACCCGGCCCAGCCTGTGCGGCCAGTTCGGGCAGCAGGGCAGGCGGGCCGCAGAGAATTACGCGGGCGCCCAGGCGGGGCAGCAGCAGCATATTCGAGCGAGCCACGCGGCTGTGCAGAATGTCACCCACTATGCTGACGGTGACGCCAGCCAGAGTTTCGGCATTGACGGTTTCAATGCCGGAGCGCAGACGAGCCAGGATAGTGCGCAGGTCGAGCAGCGCTTGGGTGGGATGCTCATGCATGCCGTCGCCGGCGTTGAGCACCGGCAGGCGGGTCGAGGCTTCCAGCAGCCAGGGCGCGCCGGAACTGGCGTGGCGCAGGATGATGGCTTCAGCCCCCAGCGCGCGCAGGGTCAGGCCGGTGTCTTTCAGCGACTCGCCCTTTTCAATACTCGAAGAAAGGCTGGAGACCAGTGCAGTATCGGCGCCCAGCCCCTTGGCAGCCAGTTCGAAGCTGGTGCGGGTGCGCGTGGAGGACTCGTAAAAGAGCAGCGCGATGCGGCGCTTGGCCAGGATACGGGCGCGCGTCAGCGGGTCCTGGTTCTCAAGGGCCGTTGCGCGGGCAAGAAGATGGCTGAGTGCGTCCAGAGTCAGGTCCTGGACCGAAAGCAGCGAGCCGGGGTTCAAAGGAAACGGAGATGCGGCGACCGGCGGAGTGCGAAGTTGGCGGCGAACGGGTGCAACGGCTGAGTTCATGCGCGATCTATACCGGAGCACCGGGCTCCGGTCCGGTTCAGAGAGTTTGCCGGGACCGTCGGGTCCCTGAGTGAGCGGCGCGTGGGGTGCGCGCCAGCAGATAAGCGAAAACGCCAGGCTGAAAAGCAGAAGCGCTAATCAAGCCGCTCGGCCAGCAGAACCTGCTCGTCGTTGTCGACCTCCTGGAACCTGACCTCGATGGTTTCGCGGCCGCTGGTGGGGACGCGCCTGCCGATGTAGGTTGCCTCAATGGGCAGCTCGCGGTGGCCACGGTCGATGAGCACGGCAAGTTGCACGCGGCGCGGGCGGCCGTGATCAAAGAGGGCGTCCAGCGCCGCCCTGATTGTCCGGCCGGTGTAAAGCACATCGTCGCAGAGCACCACGTCGCGTCCGTCGATGTCAAAGCCGATGGCGCCTGGGGTAACCACCGGGCGTGCGTTCTCAGTAGTCAGATCGTCGCGGTAGAGCTGGATGTCGAGTACGCCGGTATCGACGCGGCGCTTCTCGATGCCGGAAATCAGCTTGCCCAGCCGCTCAGCCAGCAGAATGCCGCGGCGCTTGATCCCGACCAGGGCCAGATCTTCGCTGCCGTTGCTTTTTTCAACAATCTCGTGCGCCAGGCGCACCAGGGTGCGCTCGATCTCCGAGGCAGACATCAGTCTGCCCTTGATGCGCAGGGCGGGTTTACTTTTGGCTTCGCTCATGAATGTTCTCGCCGCCTGTCTCTCGCGGCTTGTCTCTCGCAGGATGATACGAGGGTTCTGCGCCTGTGGGCAAGTTGTGAAGAAGTGGGACGGATTATAGCGTCTTTCGCCGAGCCTGAAATGGGACGGTTACGAGGCCGGGAAGACGCAATCATAGCGGTTCTCCAATTTACGTATCCTTGCCTGGAAATTGGAAGGTGGCTTCTTCTTGAGGAAAAGTCCACTTGGGAGTCGTGGCTTCGGTGAACAGCAATTGGAGAACCGCTTCAGACCTCTGGCCTGTGGGTGCGGGCCAGCAAACGCGCTCCCAGGGCGCCGCCGGCAACGGCGAAGAGCAGCAAGAAAGCTGCATTGAAGACGATGCCGAAAGTCGCGAAGCCGGCATGGCCCTCCGGCGAAAGCATCCACGCCCTTTGGGTCTGCATCTGCGCTGCGTCCGCCATGCCCATCTGCGCGACCATCTGCTGGCCGGCCTCGACAGAGGATTTCCACTCGCCATCGATCTGGCCGGACTGATGAAGAAGAAACCGCTGAACAAAAAGGGTGCAGCCGCTCACGCCAAATGCCATCCAGCCGGCCAGAAGGCCGGTGACCAGACCGATGCGTGCGCCGGCTCCGGCGGTGATCCAGGCCGGCTGTTGGCTGCGCATGTAGAGCACCACAGCCCAGGCTGCGGCCGCCGACATCCAGAACAATCCAAGGGCGCCCAGAGGAGAAACTTCACTCGAAAGCACTCCGGCGGGAATTGCCACCAGCAGAGCCGCGCGCAAGGCCGGCTTCCAATCGACTGTGGCCGCATCTCGCACGGCCTCGTCCCATCGCTCCGGCTGGGCCTGCCCAGGCAAGGCATCCGTTGTGTAAACCAGTTGTGGCAGGCCGCAGACGGGACAGTAGCAATTCTCGGCCTGAACGGTCTGGTGGCAGCGGTTGCAGGTGATTTCCATACATCTATGAGCCTATCGCATTCCGCCGCTGCACGGGGAGCCGGTGGATCCCGTCGCCCAGGGCACAGGTCTTCACTCTTCTCATGTGGCGGCGCGCAGGCACTGAGATTCAAGGCCGAAGCCCTCAGAGAAATCCTGCGGGCCAGCGCGGCCGCAGACATGTTTGGAGCTACTTCGCGGGGTGTAGGCGCCTGTGGCGAGCCTTGCGTTCGCTACGCAGTTTAAGGTACTGCGAAATGGTGGTAAAGGTCCGTTCGCCGCAGCCTACGCAACGAACAGGCATTCGAAAGATGATCAATCGCGAGAGATCCAAGGGCTGAAAGCGGAAACGCGAGGTGCGAAAGTCCGTCAAACCGCAAAAGCGGCAATAGAGATCCATGCCAACCTCCAACTTGTGATGAATCCAGGAAAAATGCTGTACGGAAAAGTGAGGGGAAAACCTTCGGCGCAGTCCGGCTGCCAATTGAACCTAAAGTACCTTTTTTCAGCAGGGGAGCACTTTGCGGACATTCTTGCACAGGAAATGCGGGTAAGTCCATCGAAAACAGATGAATCTCATAAGGCGCAAGCTCGCCAGGCTGCGCGGCGGCGAATGGCTTTGCAACCAGAGACCCAATCTGCAATTCCGGACTCTTGACGTAGGGATTTTTGCAAAGCCTGTTAAGCTGGGCGCATGGGAAAGCAGGGCTGGGAACCGGAAAAGACTGCCAGGGTACGGAGGCGATTGCTGGACTGGTATGCGCGCTGTCGGCGTGACCTGCCCTGGCGGCAAAGCCAGAACCCCTACGCAATCTGGGTTTCGGAGGTCATGCTACAGCAGACCCGCGTGGCCGTGGTCATGGAGCGCTACCTTGCTTTCATGGAGAGATTCCCCACGCTGGTTTCGCTGGCGCTGGCTCCAGAACAGGATGTGCTTGCCTTGTGGAGCGGATTGGGCTACTACCGGCGGGCGCGGATGCTGCACAAAGCGGCACAGTTTGTGGCCGACCACTACCAGGGCAACCTGCCTGCTACGGCAGAGGAGTTGCGCCATCTGCCCGGGATCGGGGTGTACACGGCTGCGGCCGTTGCCAGCATCGCATACGGCGAGAGGGTAGCCGTCGTGGATGGCAACGTGGAGCGGGTGCTGTGCCGATTGGAGGGCTGGGAGGCCGGCAGCCGAGCGGGCGGCGGCGCTGCGATCCGGCGCAAGGTCGAGAAGCTGGCGGCTGAACTTGTTTCTCCGCTACGGCCGGGCGACTGGAATCAGGCGCTGATGGAACTGGGCGCGACTCTCTGCGTGCCGCGCAATCCACAGTGCCTCATCTGCCCGGTGGCCTCCGACTGCAAAACGCAGGGAGAGCATGAGACCGCGCCACGGCCGCCGATGCTGAGCCGCGAAGTGGCCCATGCGCTCTCAGTGCGCACCGGGAGGCTGGCCGGCCAGGCGAGCCGGGAAGTGCTGCTGGAGCAGCGGCCGGCCTCGCTCACGGTGATGCCGGAGCTGTGGGAACTGCCCATGCTCAAGGATGTTGCCGTCCCCGTAGAAGAGACGCGGATGACCCTGCGCCACGCCATCATGCAGGTGAACTACTACGTGCGCATCCGCACAGTGTTTGAAGATGATATCAACGCGATGACGCTCCCCGGCGGCAAGCGGCGCTGGGTTCCTTTGGGCGATGCTGCCGGTATGGCGCTGACCGGGCTGGCCCGCAGGGTGCTCACCCGAGCCCATCTTCTGCCGGAAGCGCCCTTGGACGCCATCGCCCCGCAGGAGGACGAAACGGCACTCTGAAGTGCTGATCGAGACGTGCCGATGTGCGCTCAGGCGCTCTTTCTCCAGCATCCTGAGAGGCCTGCGGCGCATCGAATGCACGTTGGGCATCCTCCGTGAGGCTGTTTGGCTCTTCCTGGGCCGCAGCGCGACGGGCAACGCAATTCGTTAACATCCAATCGACCCCAAGGAGGGACAATGGCAAGCAAGGCAAGCGCAGTTTGGACAGGTTCACTGAAGGAAGGCAAAGGCACAATCTCGACAATGACAGGCGTGCTGGAAAACGCGAAATACTCTTTCGCGACGCGGTTTGAAGGCGCCGACTCGGGCACTACTCCCGAGGAGCTGATCGCGGCGGCTCACGCCAGTTGCTTCTCGATGGCTCTGGGCGCGGAGTTGGGCGGCGCGGGGTTGACGCCGGAGAAGATCGAAACTCAAGCGGCCGTCTCGCTGGGCAAGGTCGAGGGTGGTTTCGCGATAACACGCATAGCGCTCACCACCACGGCCAGCGTCCCCGGCGCTTCTCAGGAAGCCTTCGCCAAGGCGGCCGCCAACGCCAAGGCAGGTTGCCCCATCTCGAAGCTATTCGCCAATAACACCGAGATTCTGCTCGACGCCAAGCTGGTGTAGCCGGGCTCGGGCACCGTGTCCAGGGCCGGGAGCGCCGGTGCTTCCGGCCAGTTTTTAGCGGTGGAAAGAGCCATTTCTGGCGAGGTAACCCCGCATAGTGCGAATGCGGGGCATCTCCGTTCGGAGTCCGCTTAGAGTCGCCGAATCAAGACGTTGAGACATATATCCGTCTTGAATGAGTGTGAGAAGGACGATTCCCCGAGCTCATGTGAATCGGGCCGTTCTGATTCCTAGAGTCGCGGCGCAGTATGCAAGCACATGCTTTCATTTGGTCCTGGAAATCGGTGTAAGCGTGTTCAGTTGCGTCCGGTGGGTGAACTGGTAGAGAATCTCACACAGGCGATGAGGCGAGACATTGTCTTATATAGAATCCAAGGACATCGTTTTTCAGGAAGGCGGGCCTGCAACAGGCTGCCAGCCTGAGAAGGCCTTCATGCCGAAATGGTTTGCCGTCTACACCTCGCCCCGGCATGAGAAGCGCGTGGCTCAATACCTGAACATAAGGGAGATTGAGCATTACCTGCCCCTATACCATCCGCAGCACAGATGGAACTCGGGTTGCTTGGCCACCCTGGATCTGCCTCTTTTTCCCGGCTATATTTTTGTCCGTATCGACCGGACAGAGCGCGTGCGGGTGCTGGAAGTGCCCGGTGTGCTGACTGTTGTGGGTGGTACGGGACGCCAACCGGCTCCGCTGCCGGAGGCGGAGATTGAAGCACTGCGCGCCGGCCTTCCCCTTCGCCGTGCGGAACCCCATCCCTTGCTGACCGTAGGACAGCGTGCACGGATTCGCTCCGGCGCCCTTGCCGGCATGGAGGGAGTTGTGGTGCGGCAGAAGAGCAGCCTGCGCGTTGTACTGACAGTGGACCTCATCATGCAAAGCGTGGCCGTGGAAGTGGATGGATCGGAACTGGAGCTACTGGATTCCGTGGATCCCGGCCGCGCCAAAAGCCGCGCGGCCTTGTCCAGCTCTCGAACGAACCGTGGGCCCTACGGCAGCAACGGAAGGCTTGTTTGGTCGTAATGCAAGCTAGCTGTTGCTTGCTCTAGCTGGTTAGATTGTAGATCAGGCCAAACGGGTCTTTGATGTAACATCTCGGAAACTCCGGTTCGTCCTTGACGACCACACACCCATTTTCTATGAGCCGCAGCCGGGCGGCTTCGACGCTGTCCACCGTGACCTCCAGAACAGGTGCCAGCGCGGGTCCTCGCTCAATGAACAGGTTGATGTGCTTGCCATGAAGGCTGATCATCTGAGGCTCTTCGCCGGTGATCTCGAAGCCGAGATGGTCGACGTAGAACGCTGCCGCCTTTTTGGGGTCCGGCGCCTGAATCAGGATGTCTGTTCCAAAGCTGTTTGCCATATGGGCTCCCTGGTTCGTGTCAGACTATCGCAGGCTCTTTCTTAACCTCGTTTCTTTCCTCCGTGTGCACCGCCCGGACGTTTTCCGGCGGGGCGAGAGCCGGTGCGCTTGGGGCCGGAGCCGGTTGGCTTGCCCTTGTAGCCGGACTTGGAGAAGCCGCCCGGCTTGGGTTTGGAGCGTGCGCTACCAGAGGGTTTGCCAGCACCGAAAGCGGTTTTGGGCTTCCAGCCGGGGCCAGCTTTCCTCTCAGCGCGCGAAGTAGAGTTGGGATACGGCTTCGCCTTGGTGGGGCGATAGTCGGATGCGCTCTCGGTGCGCGGCGTGTAGGGCCGCGGCGGACGGGGTGCAAAAGAGCCTTCGCCTTCCTCGCGGCGGAAACTGCGCTTGGCCGGACCAGAGTAAGAACGGCCGGCTGGCTTGCCCGGTTTCCAGCCCTGGGACGAAGATCTGCCAGCGGGGGCTCCCGGTTTGCTGCTGGGCCGTGCGCCGCCGGCGCGTGGCTTGCCGCTGCTGGTGGTAAAGGGGCGCGCCAGGCCGCTTTCACCGCGGAAGGGTTTGGCCGCGCTTGAACGGGCCGAAGAACCAGGCCCCTCGAAACCGGGACGGCTCGGCCGTGGCCTGTCCGAGTAGGGCCGGGGTGCGCCGGGCCGGCTGTAACTGGACCGTGGAGCGCTCGGCCGCGTTGTGCTCGAGCGATCCGGGGCCGTGATCTCTTCAATGTGAAGATTGGGCGGTCTCACCGGGCCGAGATCCTCGTCGAAGTCCCGTGCTTCACGGCGGGGCGGAGCGGGGGGGCGCTTGAACTCCGGCCGGGCAGTTCGAATTGGGCGATCCGACTTCTTCCATGTGGGTTTGGCGGTGAAGGGGCGGCCTGCGCCGGTTCTGCCCGTTCCCGTTGAGCCCTGACGCGACGATTCGGTGCGGGGACGGTCATATGTTGTGCGTTCCGCCGGGGCGGGACGGCTTTCGCCTGTTGGGCCAGCGGCAAAGCGCGATGGCGGACGGGTGGGGCGGTCGTCCTTCTTCCATGCCTGACGTCCGGTGGGCCGGGCGGAGCCGAACTTCGCCGGGCCTGCGCCAGTGGCGCGCCGGGGGCGATCGTCCGTGCGAGCTGGGCGACGATCCGCGGTTTGGCCGGCAGCGGGAGTGAAGCCCTCAGTGGCAGGTCGGGCCGGACGGAAGGGTTTGTCCGCACTTTTCCCGAAGGTGCCTGCGCCGCGGCTGGGACGATCTGCGCCGTAGGATTTTCTGGGACGGAACTCGCCGGTGCGGGGCGTGGCTGCGGAATCTTGCTCAAATGGCTTGGCAGGCCGCGGATGGAGTGTTGGGCGGGGCGCAACGGTGGGCAAGCCCGCTGCGTCCATTGCGTTGCGGCGGCGGAGTTCCTTCGATTTCGGGGTGCGCAGCTTGCCTTCGGCGGCCTGGCGCAGCCGTTCCAGCTCTTCCGGCTCCAGTTCGCGCAGGTTGCCCGGCTCCTGATCGAGAACCAGCGGGCCGTAGCCGATGCGGCGGATTTTTTCCACAAAGTGGCCGATCTCCTCGAACATCTTGCGCAGTTCGCGGTTGCGGCCCTCGATGAGAACCACTTCGTACCAGGGATTATCGCCCTGGCGAACCTGGCGGATGCGGGCCGGAGAGGTACGGACCTGGCCTGAGCCTGGTTTGCCGCGTTCGATGGCGACACCGCCGCGGAGTATGTCGAGTTCGTCTTCCGTCGGCTGGCCGGCGACTTTCACCAGGTAGGTCTTTTCTACGCCGGAAGAGGCTCTGGTTAGCCGGTTGGCCAGATCGCCGTCGTTGGTCACGACGAGCAGCCCCTCACTCATGTAGTCCAGGCGGCCGACGGGATAGAGGCGCTCCTTGAACTTGTCGAAGAACTGCATCACAGTGGGCCGGCCTTCGGGGTCCTTGACCGTGGTGACAAAGCCCTTGGGCTTGTTGAGAACGAAGTAGCGCAGGCGCTCTGGCCCTTGCAGCAGCTTGCCGTCCACGCGAATGTGGTCGCGGCCGGCATCCGCCTTGGTTCCCAACTCGGTGACGACCTTGCCGTTGACCTGTACGCGGCCCTGCTCGATCATCCCCTCGGCGCTGCGGCGGCTGGCCACCCCGGCAGCCGCCAGTATTTTCTGCAAGCGCTCCAGCTTGGCGGGGGGACGCGGCTTGGACGTGAATTCGCCCTCGGACTCGTCTTCTGGCTCAGGGCGGTCCTCAGGCTCAGGAACAGCATCCGCTTCGGTCTCGGCTTCTTCCGCTTCGACTTCCTCTTCCGCCGCAGGCTCAACGTCGGCCTCGGGCGCCTCTTCGGCCACTTCCGCCTCTGGTTCTTCAATTGCCGCTGTTTCCACTTCCGCTTCGGCTTCAACTGTTGCTTCAGTTTCGGGTGTGGCGGCTATTTCGGGCTCGGTCGATACGGGCTGCAAGTCGTCGTTTTTTGGGGTTTTACTGGTCTTCTTCGCCATTTGGGGAATTCTCGGTTTCTGCCTGCTCTGTTGGGGGAGGCGCGGCAGGAGCGGCCTCTGCGGGGGGTGGAGTTTCTTTGCTGACCGCCGTCTCGGCGGTCTCTATTGGGGCAGGTGATTCAGTTTGCGATACCGTCTTCGGCTCCAGGCATTCAGACGACGAGTCTTCCAGTTCCTCACTGGCGGCTTCATCGAATTCGGGGCCCTGGGCAGGGTTCGGTTTCTGCTCGGTTTCTTCTCCGGCTTCTGGCTCGGGCTCGTCGAGTTCAGTTGCGGCCATCTTCTCGAACTCGTCCATGGAGGGCAGTTCGGAGACGTCCTTGAGGCCGAAACGGAGCAGGAACTCGCGGGTGGTTTTATAGAGAATCGGTCGGCCGATAACCGGCTTGCGTCCGGCCGTGGCGATCAGTTTGCGGGCCAGCAGCGAACCGAAGACGCCGGAGGAGTCCACGCCGCGAATCTCATTGACTTCGGGCGCAGTGACAGGTTGCTTGTAGGCGATGACGGCCAGGGTCTCCAGAGCCGGCAGGGAGAGCCGGAGCGCCGGCTTGAGGCTCTTGACGAAGAGCCGGACTGCGTCGTGGCACTCGGGCTTGGTGGCCATGCGATAGCCGCCGGCGATCTCGCGGATTTCGACGCCGCGGCCGTCGGAGGCGCAGGAGGCGATGAGTTCGTCGAGAAGCTGGCGGATGATGGCACGGGCTTCGCGGTCGCGCAGGCGGGCCTGGCGGCGGGCTTCGGCTTCGTCGCCTGCTGCGTCTTCAGCCGGGGCTGGTTCGGAATTGGCCTTCTGGGCGGTCTCCTCAGCGGCTTCTGCGTTCGGTTCGGAGCTTGGTTCCTGGCCGGTCTCCGGGCCTGTTTCCGGTTGAGCCTCGGCGCCTGGGGCGTTGGCCGGCTCAGGCAGTGCGGAATCCTCGGGGGCAGGCTTCAACTCCAGGTAGGCGAACTCCCCGTTGACCTGGGGCTGGGGTTCGGCGGCTTCGTCTGCCTGTTCGGCGGACACAGCTTCCTTCTCCGCCTTCCATTCAAAGGCGTCGGCGGCAAAGAGGGTGGCGAGCTGGGCCAGGGTGACCGGCTCCTCCGCGGCGTAGATGACAGCTTCCAGTTTGGCTTTCAGGCTCATTCTGCAATAGGTACCTCCGTTATGGTACCGGAATTGAAGAAAGCCTGCCTGCCGATCGGGCCTTCCTGGGTGAACAAGGCGGCATTTTTTGCTGGAGAGGCCGCCATCCAGGCTGGCCCGGTCATCTCTCCGAAGTGAATGAAATAACCGGCTGGGTGGTGCCGCGGCGGATGGAATTGATCCGCCGCGTTTGTTTTGGGAGAGGTTACCTGCGAGCGCGATCGAGAATCGGAGCGATTTTCTTGTCTAGTTCGGCACGGAGGCCGGTCAGCTCCTTCTCGATGGATGAGATCAGCAGCGGCTGAATCTCAGGGAGCACGCGGTTGACCATCGCGTAATAGGGAGCTGGGTCCGGTGGGTTGGGTTGGGGCGGGAAGTTGATCTCGGGATACACCTCGCGGTAGATGGGTTCGAGGATGGGCCACCAGAGCCAGCACCAGAGCCAGATAAACCAGTACTGCTGGTCCAAGGTCAGTCCAGCGCCCGTGGCCGAGGCGTTGAATTGCGGCGTATCGGAGCCATCCTGCGATAGGGCGTAGTTGTAGGCCTCCTGCGTATCCACGACGCCGTCATGATTGGTGTCGGGGTTGCTGGCCAGAGCCGAACCATCGGGATTGGCGCCGTTGACGGCGGCAATCCATTCGTAGGCGAAGATATCCCAGTTGCCGTCGCTGCTGGCCCAGGAGGAGACGGAGGCTGTGGCCGCTGAGCTGACGCTGGTGGCCTTGGCCGTGCTTGCGTTGAGGATGGGGGTGTTGAAGCCGCCGGAGTTGCACTGCTCCATCATGACCACAAGGGCGCGATAGGCGGGCAGCGTGGCCAGATCGGCGGCAAACTCGCTGGCGTAGTACGGGGTCCAGTCGCCATCTTCATTGGGCGCCGGATCGCCGCCATGCAGAAACTGGCACATAAACGAACCGTTGCCATCGTTGAAGTTGTCGCCGTGGTTGTTGCTGTGAATGAACAGCAGATCTTCGGCCTGGAGCTTGCCGGCCAGTTCGCTGAAGACGGCCTGGAAGGCTGGGCGGGTCCCCTTGTCCGTGACCTGGATGGTGTAGGGAGTATTGTTGCCGGGCCAGTTGCCTAGAGTCATGTCGAAGACGCTGCGGGTGCCGTCGTAATTGAGCACATAGATGTTCGCCGCGCTGAAGCCATACACGTCAATCAGCGTGCGGTAAGCAAACTCCATGTCGTTCAAATGGCGGCCCTGGGTCAAGCCGGAGTAGAGGATCGCATAGCGGTTGCCTTCGGGGATCAGCCGAGGGCACCGATAGATGATCGGACGGTACCAGTAGGGGATGGGCTTATTGAAGGTGACCTGCTGAAAAAAACCTGTGAGTCCATTCGCCCGATTCTGCAGGTTGGGCGGGAAGCGCGCGGGAACCTCCTTCAGAAATTCGCCATTCTCGGGGTCGTAAAGGAGATAACGGCAGGCATGGCCGAAGTTGGCCAGCGGCTCATCGTCGGCAAAGACGACGACTGCTGTTCTGTCCGTGTGAATTCCCTGAAGCTTGGGGCCGATATGATCGCCAGCCCGGTAGATGCGGTTGACGAGGGAGAGGTTGGTGGTTGTCTGTTGGCGCTCCGTGATGTGACGGAGGGCGTGAGTGCGAATCTTTTCGAGCATGTGCTCTGGAAGATCAAGGGGCATGGGTTCCTCCTCGGGGAAGAAGTGATGTACCAATGGTGTGAATTTGCGCGCCGCCGTTTCCGGAAATATAAGTTGATTTTCTTGCTTGCCAAGAAGACAGGGCCGTTTCTACCTGGGAATCCAGAGGGTGGAAGGAACTCTCCTTGCTGTGAAAATGGGCGTCCGGCTAAGCCGGACGCCCTGAAAGGCCGTGGGGAAGCCGTTTTAGTGGGCTAGCTGCCGAAAGGCCCAGAAAAGCGAGCCGGAGAGCAGCGCGGCGGCAGGCAGCGTGAAGACCCATGCGGCGGCGATGTTGCGAATCGTGGCGAACTGCAGGCCGCTCTTGTTGGCGGCCATGGTGCCGGCCACGCCCGAACTGAGCACGTGGGTGGTCGAAACCGGCAGTCCGAAGTTGTCCGCGGCACTGATGGTGGCCATGGCGACCAGTTCGGCGCAAGCGCCCTGCGCGTAAGTCAGGTGCTCCTTGCCGATCTTCTCGCCCACGGTGACCACGATGCGCTTCCAGCCGACCATGGTGCCCAGTCCCAGGGCGAGAGCCACGGCGACCTTCACCCAAGGAGGGATGAACTTGGTGGCCTTGTCCACCTTGCTCTTGTAGTTCTTGAGGGCGGCGTTCTCGTCGGCGGAGAAGGCAGGATTGTTATTCTTCTGCATCAGGCGGATGGCTTCGCTGGTCACGTACATGTCGTTGCGGACGTTGGTTTGATCCTTGGCCGGAACCGACTTGAACTCCTTGTAGACGGAGACTTCGCCGTCCAGATCCTGAACCAGCTCGTGCAGCGCCAGTACCGTATCCGGCTGAATCTCCTTTGTGCGAATGTAGTCGGTGACCTCGGCGCGCGCATCGGCGCCGAGAATGCCGGTCTTGTCAATATGCCTGTCCAGAATATGCGCGGCCTGCTCGGAAGCGGCGATGAAGTCCTGCACATCGCGCGCGGAGACGGCGTGGTTGAGCGCGTACGCAGTAGGCACGGTTCCGATGAGGATGAGCATGATCAGGCCCATGCCCTTTTGCCCGTCATTGGAGCCATGGGAGAAGCTGACGCCGGAGCAGGTGAGCACCAGCAGAAGGCGGATGGGCCATGGTGGGGGCGTATTGTCCTTGGGGGCCTGGTAGAGAGCAGGGTATTTGATGAAGAGCTTGGACAGAAGCAAGAGAAGGGCGGCTGCGCCGAAGCCGATCAGGGGCGAGATCAGCAGCACCTTGAAAACTTTGGTTGCCTGCTCCCAATCCACGCCGGAGGTGCCGCCGTGGACGTTCATCAGTTGGTTGGCCACGCCCACGCCGATGATGGAGCCGACCATGGTGTGAGAGCTGGAGGCCGGCAGCCCGAACCACCAGGTGCTCAGGTTCCACAGGATGGCGGCGATGAGCAGCGCGAAGACCATGGCAAAGCCGGCGCCCGAACTCACTTGCAGAATCAGCTCGACGGGCAGCAGCGTGATGATGGAGAAGGCTACCGCGCCGGATGAGACGAGCACGCCGGCCAGGTTGCACATCCCCGACCAGACCACGGCAATGTTGGGGTCCAGCGAATGCGTGTAGATGACCGTGGCCACGGCGTTGGCTGTGTCGTGGAAGCCGTTGACAAACTCGAAGCCAAGGGCGATCAACAGGGCCACGCCCAGCAGGGCGTAAGGCCAGATGCTGGTGATGGCAATATTGCCGAGGTCCTGGGCGATGTGGAAGCCGATGTATGCGAGGCCGCCAATAAGCGCCACAAGAACCACTGAGCCGCTGATCCACGCGGAGGACTTCTTCATCTTGCGGTCGAGAAGCGACACCCCCGCGGGGAGGGCTTCGACTGTTGTTGCCAGATCGGCCATCGAAAGGCTCCAGAGTGGAATGGATTTGAAGTCAGGTCGCGCTTACGAGACGAAACCCGGACACACCATGGATATATGAGCCAGATGAAAGGGAAATGAATTGTTGCCAGGGAGCGTGCGGGACATAGTAGAGTGGGCTCATGAATTCACGCAGCATTCACATAGGTTTCGTTGCGGGGCTGGTTTGCGCTGCTGCCTGTCTCTTTCTATCCACGCTTACGGTGGAGCTTCTGGCCCAGAAGCAGACGCCGCCGCAAAAGGCCGATTCGGTTCTGATACTGAAGAAGGACCACGTGATGGAACTGCTCGCAGACGGCAGGGTGATTCGCACGTACAAGGTGGCGCTGGGACGAGGCGGCCTTGCGCCCAAGGAGCGCGAGGGCGATGCGCGCACGCCGGAGGGACATTACATCATCGACTCGCGCACCGCGAATAGCCACTATCACAAAGCCTTGCACGTTTCTTATCCCAACGACGGGGACCGCAAGCGGGCGGCGAAGCTGGGTGTCTCTCCGGGCGGAGCGATCATGATTCATGGCCTGCCCAACGGTGAAGGCTGGATTGGCGCGGCGCACCGGCTCTACGATTGGACGCTGGGCTGTATTGCCGTCACCGACGACGAGATTGATGAGATATGGAACCTGGTTCCGGTTGGCACGCCGGTCGAAATCCGTTCGTAGACGCAGAGGCTCAAAACATATGGATCCATTCGGCTCACGGTCAGCCCCACCGTAGACGGTCTGCGAAAATGGGAGTAGATGCTCTCATTACAAAATGCCGGCAAGCGGTTTGGGCCGCGAGTTCTGTTCCTCGAGGCCAACTGGCTGATTCGTGCGCGGGAGAAGACCGCGCTGGTCGGCGCCAACGGTACCGGCAAGTCCACGCTGATGAAGGTGCTGGCCGGCCTGGAAACACTGGACTACGGCCAGGTGCAGCAGACCCGCGGCATGAGCATTGGCTACCTTCCGCAGGAGGGCCTGCAACTGACCGGCAGGACGGTCTTCGAGGAGTGCCTGACGGTCTTCGACGAACTCCGGGAGATGGAGCGGGAGGTCGAGCGGCTGGCCGGGCAACTGGCCGAGTTGGACCACGCCAGCCCGGAGTACGAGTCCGCCGCGGAGCGCTATTCGATGCTCCAGGAGCGCTTTCACTCGCTCGACGGCTACGCGCTGGACGCGCAGGTGGGCAGCGTGCTCACCGGCCTGGGCTTTGGCAAGGAAGACTGGACGCGACTTACCGATGAGTTCAGCGGCGGCTGGCAGATGCGCATTGCGCTGGCCAAGCTGCTGCTGGCCAAGCCGAACCTGCTGCTGCTCGACGAGCCCACCAACCACCTGGATCTGGAAACCCGCAACTGGCTCGAAGACTATCTCAAGAGTTACCCCTTCGGCTACATCCTCATCTCCCACGACCGCTACTTCCTCGATGTGACCATCGACCGCACGGTGGAGATATGGAACAAGCGGCTCAATATCTACCAGGGCAATTACACAAAATATCTCAGCCAGAAAGACGAGCGGCGAACGCAGTTGGAAGCGGCGTACCGCAATCAGCGCATCCAGATTGAACATCTTGAGTCGTTCATCAACCGCTTCCGCGCGCAGGCCACCAAGGCCAAGCAGGTGCAAAGCCGCATCAAAGAACTGGAAAAGATCGAGCGCATAGAGGTTCCCGAAGAGGAGCCGGTCATCCACTTCAAGTTTCCCCAGCCGCCGCCTTCCGGGCGCATGGTGGTGGAGGCCGAAGGGCTCTCGAAGAGTTATGGCCCCAAACAGGTGCTCAACGGCGTGCGCTTCGGCATCGAGCGCGGCGACCGCGTGGCCCTGGTCGGCGTCAACGGCGCGGGAAAATCCACGCTCATCAAACTCCTGACCGGCGATGAAGCGCCCACGGCGGGCCAGGTCAAGCTGGGCCACAACGTTGTCAGCGAATACTTTGCGCAGGACCAGTACAAGGTGCTGGACGGCGACGCGCGCATGTTGGACGACATCAGCGGTGCGGCGCTGAAGGTGCCGGAGGTTGAACTGCGTTCGCTGCTGGGCTGTTTCCTCTTTCGCGGCGACGATGTCTTCAAGCCGCTCGGCGTACTCTCCGGCGGGGAGCGCAACCGCTACGCGCTGGCACGGATTCTGGTTTCGCCGTCGAATTTTCTGCTGCTCGACGAGCCGACCAATCACCTGGACATGCGCGCCAAAGACGTGCTGCTCGACGCGCTGGCGGCTTTCAGCGGCACGGTCGTTTTTGTCTCTCACGACCGTTACTTCATCGATCGGCTGGCCACGCGCGTGCTGGAAGTGGAAGGCGGAACGGTTACCAGCCACGAAGGTAACTACGAAGACTATCTTCGCTGGAAGGAGGCGCAGATAGCCGGTATCGGTAACAGTGACGGCAAGAACGAGCGTGTTTCAGAGAGTGCTTCGCGTCAGGGCACGACTTCAGTCGTGCCGAAAGATGGCCAGAAAGAAGATGGGGCTTTAGCCCCTGATGGCCAACAAGCAACTGACAGCCGTCCACGGCGGTTGAATCCCATCAAGCAGAAGCAGATGGAGGAGCGCTGCGCGTTTCTGGAAGAAGAAGTCCCGCGCATCGAGGCCTCGATCGCGCATACCGAAGAACAGTTAGGCGTTTATGTCTCCGCCGCTGAAACGCAGCGGCTGACCACGCTGGCCGAGGAGTTGCGCGAGCAGTTAGCCGCCTTTACCGCCGAGTGGGAAGAGTTGATGATGCAGTTGGAAGGCGCATGATTCGGCTCGAAATGGCCCAAAAGGTGGTATTTTCGACCAAAAATGGGGCAAAAACTGTTGTTTGCGGTTACTGTTCAGTCAATAGGAAGAAATTACAAATTATTGATTGCGCGTGAGTTACTTCCAGGAAATCTCGAAAAATAGGCCTCCACAGTGTAGGGGGGGGTGGGGTCAGGATTTTCGCTGTTTCGGCTCGTAATTCAGGGAGGCGAGCGCGACCTGCGCCGCGTAGAGGAGCTGGTTGGCTCTCTTTTGGGGAATCGCCTCGATGAGGATGCCGTGGGCCGCGCAGGCGATGAAGTCGCGGATGCTTTCATAACCGGCAAGAGGGGGCATGGCTTTGCAGTAAGCGGGACCTGCGCGATGGGCAGCGAAGACCTTGTCCATGCCGCTTCCGTCCTTACCTTCCAGGTATGCATCGTAGGAGCGCTGCCAAGCGGCGCAGCATCGCTTGATGGCGGCTCGTGCATGTTTGGGGTTGGGGTCGACCGCCGGTAGAGGAATAGCCTCGATCAAGGCGAGTTCCGATGTGGATTCTGGGGGCATGGTGGATTCTCCTTATGGATAGGGTGCGCCGGGGAGGGGAAATTATCTGCAAGGGGCGGCAGAGAAAGATTGTCGTTTCCCACCATTGAATCAAAGAAGCGATTCAAGGATGGGGCACCCGGCACCCGGCGCAAGGGGTTCCCTCAGGGGCTAAAGCCCGGTGTTTTTAAGGCCTGTTCGGCACGACTGAAGTCGTGCCCTGACACAAGGCCTGTTGTTGAAATGTGTTCCGTACGGGAGAGCTGGAGAAGCAACCGCAGGTCCTTCGACTCCGCAGCGCTTCGCTCAGGATGACATGTTCGTTGGTCGGGATGGCAGTTTCTAGAACTGATTGTAGCGATGGTGTTGAGGCGAATCATAAGTGCCCCTCAGGGGCTAAAGCCCGGTGTTTTTAAGGCCTGTTCGGCACGACTGAAGTCGTGCCCTGACACAAGGCCTGTTGTTGAAATGTGTTCCGTACGGGAGAGCTGGAGGAGCAACCGCGGGTCCTTCGACTTCGCTGCGCTTCGCTCAGGATGACATGTTCGTTGGTCGGGATGACAGTTTCCAGAACTGATTGTGGCGATGGTGTTGAGGTGAATCATGAGTGCCCCTCAGGGGCTAAAGCCCGGTGTTTTTAAGGCTTGTTCGGCACGACTGAAGTCGTGCCCTGACACAAGGCCTGTTGTTGAAATGTGTTCCGTACGGGAGAGCTGGAGAAGCAACCGCAGGTCCTTCGACTCCCTTCCACTTCGCAAAGCTCAGGGTCCGGTCGCTCAGGATGACAAGTTTGTTGATTGATCCTGGGGGCAGTCATTTTGGAGTGCTCTTCATTCGGGTGGCGTGAACAAAGAAGCCTTTATAACGCTTGGTGCATCCTTTAGAAACAATGGCCCTATTGTGGAATCCCGAGAGCTGGTCGCAGAGGCTGGCGGAGCTGGAGGCACAGTCCGGCGAACTGAAGGAAGCGCCGCTGCGGCGGGATGTGCGGTCGCTGGGCACGCTGCTGGGCGAGGTGCTGCGCGAGCAGGCGGGCGAGGAACTTTTTGCCCATGTGGAAGCGCTGCGGCAGGGCACCATTCGGCGGCGCGACGCCGAGGCTCGCGGGCAGGACGAAGAGGCCGCACGCCACGCGGCGAAAGCTCTGGAGCTGGTGCACTCGCTGCCCGTGGAGCGGGCGATTCTGCTGACCCGCGCCTTCGCCTTCTACTTCGAACTCATCAATCTTGCCGAAACCAACCACCGCAAGCGGCGGCGCACGGCTCTGCACCTGAGCGGACGGGCCGGCCGGCAGCGCGGATCTCTACTGGGAACCTTGCAAGAGATGCGGCGCGTGGGCATTGGCGCGGAGGAGGCTCTGGAGTGGCTCAAACGCATTCTGATTGTGCCTGTCTTCACCGCGCACCCTACGGAAGTTGCGCGGCGCTCGGTGATGTTCAAGCGGCGGCGCATCGGCGAATTCCTGTCTGCGCTGGACCGCATTCCCGTTCCCGAGCAGGAGATGTGGCGGCTGGAAGAAGCGATCCGCGCCGAGATCACCAGCCTGTGGCAGACCGACGAGGTGCGTTCGCGCCGGCCCACTGTCTACGACGAAATCAAGATGGGGCTGGACTACTACGATGTCTCGATCTTTGCCACGCTGCCCAGCCTCTATCGCGAGATAGGCGAAGCCCTGCGCACGGCCTATGGCCTGGAGATCGAAGCGCACGAGTTGCCGCAGGTGCTCATCTTCGGCTCGTGGATTGGCGGCGACCGCGATGGCAATCCCTTCGTCACTCCAGAGGTCACGCGCGACGCAATTCAGTTGGCGCGGGGCTACCTGCTGCTCTACTACCAGCGGCAACTCGATGAGATTACCGACCTGCTGACGACCAGCGCGCAGCAGATCACTGTCAGCGACGCTCTGCTCCAGAGGCTGGAAGCTTATGTGGCGCTGGTGCATACGCCGGAGGCGCAGGTCTTCGGCGAGCAGTACGAATTTGAGTCCTATCGCCGCTTCGCCATCTGCCTGAAGGCGCGCATTCAGCGGACCCTCGAAGTTTCGGGGCAGCCGGGCCACGCGGGCTCCGCGCTGCCGGTGATGCCTTACACGCTGGCGCGAGGGCAAGACAAACTGACCCAGGCGCTGCCCGCCTACTGCTCCGTTCTGGACTTCATCGACGATCTGGAGACGCTGCGCGACTCGCTGGGGGCTAATCGCGGGCTGCGCATTGCGCGCGCGCTTGTCGATCCGCTCATTCTGCAGGTGCGCACCTTTGGGCTGCACCTGCACACGCTGGACATTCGCCAGCACGCGCGCGTCCATGCGGCAGCTCTGCAGGAGACCATTGCCGACACCGCCGCGCCCTCTCTGCCCGGCAGCCTTTCGGACGAAACTTGCAGTGTGCTGGAGACCTTCCGCGTGGTGGCCGGGATCAAGAGCGGCTGTTCTCCCGAGGCCATCCGCCAGTACGTCATCAGCGGCGCGTCCACGGTGGAAGATGTGCTGGCCGTGGTGCGGCTGGCAAGGCTGGGCGGCGTGACGGTGGAAGGGGCGGGGCGTGATCCGGGACTAATGCCCGTGCCGCTCTTCGAGTCCATCGAAGACCTGCGCAACGCCCCGGCGGTTTGCCGCGAGCTGTGGAGCCGGACGGACTATGGCAAGCTGATGGCTACGTGGGGGAACTGGCAAGAGGTCATGCTGGGCTATTCGGATTCAAACAAAGACGGCGGCATGTTGACCTCGACGTGGGAGATCTTCCGCGCGCATCGCGACCTGCACGTTGTTGCGCGCGAGTGCGGCGTGAAGCTGCGCCTCTTCCACGGCCGGGGCGGCACGGTGGGCCGAGGCGGCGGGCCGACGCACCGCGCCATCTTCGCTCAGCCGATGGATTCGTTCGATGGGCAGTTGCGCATCACCGAACAGGGCGAGGTGCTTAATTTCAAGTACGCCGACGAGGTTCTGGCCGAACGCAGCCTGGAATTGATGATCGCGGCCTCGCTCGATGCCCTGGCCCGGCCCAATGCGCGCGACCCCGAAGGCCACTTTACCGGTGTGCTCCGGCCGGAGTGGGAGGGGGCTCTCAACGAGCTTTCGGCCATCTCTTACGGGTTCTACTGCAAACACATTCTGGACGACCCTGGCGTGGTGACTTACTTCGAGCAGTCCACGCCGGTTGCCGAGTTGGAGCAGGCCAAGATCGGCTCGCGGCCTTCGCGGCGCGGCGCATCAACAAAACTTGCCGACCTGCGCGCCATTCCCTGGGTCTTCGGCTGGACGCAATCGCGGCTGCTGGCGCCAGCATGGTTTGGCGTGGGCTTTGCCCTGGAGCAATATCTGGCGCACCCCGGCGCGCTCGAACTCTTGCAGGCCATGACCCACGAGTTTCCGCTCTTCATCGACCTTCTGCGCAACGTGGAGCTTGCGCTGGGCAAGGTGGATCTGGCAACGGCGCGGCTCTACTCATCGCTGGTAGAGGACGCGGCATTGCGCGAGCGGATTTACGGGATGTTCGAGACCGAGTTTCATCGCACAGTGCGCGCGCTGCTTGCGGTGACCGGACAGAAGGAACTGCTGGAAGCCAACCCGGTGCTGGCACGGTCGATCAAGCTGCGTAATCCTTACGTCGATCCCATGCATCTCATTCAGGTGGATATGCTGCGCCGCAAGCGGGGCGGCGAAGACACGCCGGAGGTTAACCGCGCCATCGCGGCGACGATCAGCGGGATTTCGGCGGGGCTCAGGAATACGGGCTGAGGAAGCCAGAAAGAGGTATTGGTGCATACATTTCGTCAGAGTCAACGTTCCTCTCTCCGAGGACATGAATTTACGTTTCTCTTGCCACGAGCCGCGCCCTGGTACTATGCTCTTCTCATGCGTCGATGTCGCTAACACCGCCCTGGTGCCAGTTGCGATGCAGACGCGCGCCCCGATCGCGCGCAGTCTTTTCCGCCTGACAGCTTGATCCTTTACCCCCCCAAAAAATGAATCAGAACCGTCTGGGATCGTATCCCAGAAAGAGGAGATCAACATGGCGCACATTGCTGCGAATGTCACTGAATTGATTGGCCACACACCGTTGGTGCGATTGAACAAAATGGCGGCCGGGCTGCCAGCAACCGTTCTGGTGAAGCTGGAGAGCCAGAACCCGCTGTCGAGCGTGAAGGATCGCATCGGTCTGGCGATGATCGAGAATGCCGAGAAGGCGGGCAAGATCAAGCCCGGCGAGACGGTACTGATCGAGCCGACGAGCGGCAACACCGGCATTGGCCTGGCTTTTATCGCCGCCGTCAAGGGCTACCGGCTTATCCTCACCATGCCGGAGACCATGAGCCTGGAGCGCCGCGTGCTTCTGCTGGCCTTTGGCGCGGAACTGGTGCTGACTCCGGGGCCGAACGGCATGAAGGGCGCTATCGCAAAGGCCAACGAGCTACTCGCCAACACTCCCAAAGGATTTATCCTGCAGCAGTTTGACAACCCCGCCAACCCGGCCATCCACTATGCCACCACCGGCCCCGAGATCTGGAACGATACCGACGGAAAGGCGGACATCCTCATCAGTGGCGTGGGTACCGGCGGCACCATCACCGGCATCGCCAGCTACATCAAGGAGCGCAAGCCGGGGTTCAAGGCCATCGCCGTGGAGCCCACCGACAGCCCCGTGCTTTCAGGCGGCAAGCCTGGACCCCACAAGATCCAGGGCATCGGCGCGGGCTTTGTGCCCAGCGTGCTGAACACTGATCTCATCGACGAAGTCTTGCAGGTGAGCAACGACGACGCCATTGACACGGCCCGCCGGCTGCCTCTTGAAGAAGGCCTGTTTGTGGGCATCTCTTCGGGCGCCGCGGTTCATGCAGCGCTTACCGTAGCCGCGCGGCCTGAGAATGCGGGCAAGCTGATCGTAGCCATCCTGCCCAGCTTCGGCGAGCGGTATCTTTCGACGGTTCTTTTCGAAACGCTACGCCAAAAGGCGCAGGCCCTGGTGACGCAGCAGGTTACTCTGTAAGTAGCTGTTCAGTCACTGGAAGCCGGCATGAACCGGGAGACATGGGTGTCCCACCTTCGGCGCGTCTTTACTTATGCGCCCAAGGTGGGAAGGCACCCAGGTTTTGGATCATGCCGCGCCGGCGGCCCGATTCCACGGTAGGTAATGCACGACTGCCATGACCCTGATAACCCACATCCGCGAAGATATCGACTCCGTGCTGGAGCGCGATCCGGCCGCACGCTCCCGGCTGGAGGTCTTTCTCTGCTATCCCGGACTCTGGGCGGTGTGGATTCACCGCATCTCCCACGCACTGTGGGGCGCGCGGCTGTGGCTTCTGGCGCGGCTGCTCTCGCAGGCGGCCCGCTTCTGCACGGGCGTGGATATTCACCCTGGCGCGCTGCTGGGCCGGCGCCTCTTCATCGACCACGCGACCGGCGTGGTGATCGGTCAGACCTCCATCGTGGGCAGCGACGTGACCATGTACCAGGGCGTCACCCTGGGCGGCACGGGCAAGGGACACGGCAAGCGCCATCCCACGGTCTGCGACGGCGTCTTCATCGGCAACAACGCCAACCTGCTGGGCAACATCACCATCGGCGAGAACTCACGCGTGGGCGCAGGCTCGGTGGTGCTCTCCGATGTGCCGCCCAACTCGACTGTGGTGGGCGTTCCGGCGCACATTGTCTATCGCAACGGCCAGCGCGTGCTGATTACCGATCCGCACGACATCAAGGACCCGCTCTCGGATTCGCTCATCGCGCTTGCAGCCCGCGTCGAGGAGCTGGAAAGGCAGCTCGGCGGCCAGGCGCAGCCCGCGGAGCAGTTCACTGCAGAAGCGGCCGAACGCACCGCCTACCGCGAGGAACTGGAGCGGCTGCGGCAGTATGTCTCGATGGGCGAGGGCATCTGAGCCAACTTGAGCATTTTCGTTTCACATCTTTACATCAGGCGAGCATGGAAGGTGGCTTTTTCTTGAGGAAAAAGCCACTTTGCTGCATGGATTCTGTAAACACCAGAATCGAAAATGCTGTATCCCTTCTGAACGGAGCAAGCCATTCCTCAAGGCCAGTTCCGCGGGCGTCGGCGGCAAAGGGAGGATTATCTGCCTTGCTTCATGCGCTCCTCCAGCATCTTCCGGTACACAGTGCACTGCGCAGCGCGCAGGCCGGTTGAGGGGACGACCTTGCCGTCCTGAGAAAACTGGATGTAGGTCAGCGATGTGCCGAGTTGCGGCCAGTTGGGCAGCCCGGCCGAGTTTGGATTCCCGGTCTTGGCGAAGTTGGTCCAGTAGGTTTCCATCAAATCAGAGAGTTTGCCATCTGTGGCGTTGAAGCTACCCGCGATGTTGCCTTCCCTGGGGAAGTACCCGAAGACATAGGGCAGATCGGAGGAGTGCACCGCGCCCTGCGCTTCCTGGCCGGGAATGGCATGGGCGAACTCGTACTCCCAGGTCGGATGATGAGCCATCGCGTGCCATGCGCCCTCTGTCACAGCCGGGCAGCGGAAGTTCAGGTCGGCGGTCCACTGGTCGGCCGCCGAGCCATGCAGCGGATCGGCATTGCCCTGTCCTCCATCGGCCAGGCCATAGGCGGCGAGCGCCTGCGGAGCAAGACTTCCCATGGCGTTCGAGATGGTCTTGCTGAGTTCGTCCGGCGCGGTGGGCGTGGCGAAAACCTGCGCGCTGAACTCACGGGCGGTGACGCCGATGATGAGAGGAATGGCGGCCTGCTGCCCGGATTGAAAGATCTCCGCGGGCGAGCGCGCGATCACCCAGCCGTCAATCGACGGGCCAAAGACCGGGTGCGGATTCAGGCTTTCCCTGGCCGCAAACAGCTCCTGCACCGACAACTGGCGAAGATACTTCACGGCGTCGTTGCCCGCGGGAGCCTTCAAGCTTGCGGCGAATTTCTTTCCCTCCGCTTCCGCCTCGGCCAGCGATGACGCGATCTGGACGAACGACGAACTGCTTTCGGCAATGGCGCGCCGGAAGAGGCCTTTCGCCAGCGGGGAAGCCATCAGCAGGCCCGTGTCCAGCGCGCCGGCCGACTGGCCGAAGACCGTAATGTTGTTCGGATCGCCGCCGAAGCGGGCAATGTTCTCGCGCACCCAGCGCAGGGCCAGAATCTGGTCCATCAATCCGTAGTTGCCCGAAGCATGGTGAGATGACTCGGCCGTCAGTCCCGGATGGCTGAAGAAGCCGAAGATGCCGAGCCGGTAGTTGACCGTGACCAGTACCACTCCGTGATGAACCAGTGTTCCGTCCTTGTAGAGCGAGCTGGAAGCCGAGCCGCCCTCATTCGCGCCGCCGTGAATCCAGAGCATCACCGGCAAGGGCGTCTTCGCCGGCCACACCGGCGTCATCACATTCAGAAAGAGGCAGTCTTCCTGGCTGGCCTTGGCGTCATACTTGTTCCAGTCCCCTCCCAGCAGCGGCTGCGCGCAGGCGCCGCCAAAGGCGCTGGCGTCGCGAATGCCGCTCCACGGCTTGGCGGGCACGGGCTCATGCCAGCGCAGTTCGCCCACCGGCGGCTGGGCGTAGGGAATGCCCAGAAACTCAGCGCCGCCATCCGGCCGCGCCACTCCCCGGAGTTGCCCACTGGCCGTTTCGACAAGAGGCGCGCTGGCGGCCGTCTGCGCCACACTGGGAAGAGCCTGCAAGAACAGACCAGTTGCCATAAGAAAAATGCTTACTGCCGAAGCCTTCAGCCGAAACGAATCTCTCTTCACGCGGTCTCCCTGGAGCGCAGCTTGAAACACAACGATAATTGTACGTTTTCGCAGCATCCTGAAGCGCTTCCCGAATATGCTCTGGAGGGCGGCACGAAGAGTACGTGCCAAAAAATGACTGGAAGAAGGACTTCCAGAATCATTGCGCGGCGAAGCCTGGAAATAATCTGCTATCTCCCGCGTTGCGGCGGGCACACTTCGCGCATCGCGTGGGAAGCGCAGGGAGTCGAAAAACCTGCGGCTGTCTTTATCTTCTCTTGTATCTCAATTCAATCATTCCGGATCAGTGAGTGCATCGGCGATTTGGCGTAAACTGAGAATCAAAATCCTGCGCGGAAGTAAAAAGGGGCGCCCGATGAAAAGAGGAAAACCGTCTTGCGTTGACCGGAGTGCCTTGCCTGCTTTATATCCGACACACACACACTCCCCTCTGTTCTGGGAACAACTCGGTAGGACTGTAGCAACGTTTGGATTTCTTGAGGAAATACTAGGAAAGGCAATTTTCGCTTTTACAGCAACGCGAATATACAGAGCGGACGAGATAGAAGATGCCGTCAAGGCATGGGCACCGAAACTTGAGAGTGCTTTGAAGGATCCACTTAAGTTATTGGCTGACAGCTATGGCAAAGCAGTCAAGGAAAATCAAAATGCAAAAGTCGAAGATGTCGATGAGTTGATTAAGTCGATTAAAGGCGCTGCAGATGTTCGCAACATCCTGTGCCATGCGTCATGGCGCCCTCCAGATGCCGAAGGGAAATCATTGCCATTCTTCGTCAATCGGAGAAACGAAGAAGTCGAAACGAAAATGGACATTCAATATCTGCGACGAATACAAGATAATGCTGCTGACCTTGCCTATGCCGTCATCGATACGGTTACTCAAATGGGTTGGAACTTTCCAGGCAGCGGGGAATAGGAAAAACCACATTGACCGAGAAAGGATGATAGGCAGGTGGCCCAGGTGCCGGGAGAAGTGAGAACAACCAATGATGATGGGTGCCCCAGGTGCCTCGCTTTTGGGCACTTGGGAGAGCACAGACCCCAGACCGGGAAAGCTCAAAAGCTTCATCCCTCGCAGATTACTCCCGAATGTCGCCAAGGCTCCGCCGATTAGCTCCCGTGGAAATCTGGGTTTACGCCAACAGAAGGCCAATGCGCTCATTGAGCCGGTCTGCGAGGGGGGCAGTTCCGGCTGATTGGCCGGGAAATTGGATGCGGCGACGGGCTTCGGCAGGTTCTGGGAGGGCGGCGTATCGGAGGGGGTCGGCTGGTCCTTCCGGGGCTGAAGCACGTCCCCTTCAGGAGTTCCCTGTCCCCTTCACGACCTCTCCTCATCCCACCCTAGAGCGGAACCAGAGTCACTGTGGCCTAATAAGTTCCACGAAGGTCGCCGCTCCCTGCTGGTCGCGTCGACTTGAGCGCTTCGGTTTCGGGATACATCAACTCTGGTTCCGCTATAAGTGCGCCATATCTGGCGGTTCCCGCCATTCTTGTTCACTACCATTTGCGACGGGCTGCCTGGCGGCGCAATGAGAGGCTGGGAAAGAAGAATTCGGGGTATTGTCCCTCTTCCACGGCATTGGGAAACGCACTGCAATTCATGCAGGTTTTTTATCGGCCCAGTACGGCTTATGTTCTGGAGGCGAAGCAGGACGAGGACGCGGATGAGGACGATGAAGGCGACCCGGAGAGCCTGACGAAGCAACTGAACCGGCAACTGAGACGAATTCGGCGCGGCGAGCCGGTCGACAGGCTGGTGTTGCGGCTATGAGGTGGATGGCGTTTGTGGTATCCCAGCCTTGCGGCAAATACAAACACGCCGCAAGAATGGGGCACCGAAGCCTTCCCGCGGACGGGCGTGTTCTGGCCGCTGCAACCCTCAGCATTTACACTGGTAGACGGAGAATACTGTGTTTTTCGATAAATTCCTGACAAAGATATTTGGCACGGCGAACGAGCGTCTGATCAAGCGGTTGATGCCGATGGTGGCATTGATCAACGCACTTGAAGAAGATACGAAACAGCTTACCGACGAGCAGTTGCGGGCCAAGACGGTGGAGTTCCGGGCGCGGATTGCGGAGCGCCTGGAAGGGATCACGGACGCCGACGAGCGGAGGGCGGCCGAGCGGGCAGCCCTGGACGAGCTTCTGCCCGAGGCCTTTGCGGTGGTGCGCGAGGCGGGCTGGCGGTCAGTGCAGATGCGGCACTTCGACGTGCAGTTGATCGGCGGCATGGTGCTGCACCAGGGCAAGATCAGCGAAATGAAGACCGGCGAAGGAAAAACGCTGGTGGCCACGCTGGCCTGCTATCTGAATGCGCTGGCGGGTCACGGCGTGCACGTGGTCACGGTGAACGACTACCTGGCCAAGCGCGACGCGGAGTGGATGGGCAAGATCTACGAATTTCTGGGTCTGACGGTGGGCGTGATCGTCCACGACCTGGACGACAACGAGCGGAGAGCCGCTTACGCCGCGGACATCACTTATGGAACCAATAACGAATTCGGCTTCGACTACCTGCGCGACAACATGAAGTTCGAGTTAAAAGACTGCGTGCAGCGGGGCCACTACCATGCCATTGTGGACGAGGTGGACTCGATCCTGATCGACGAGGCGCGGACGCCGCTGATCATCTCAGGGCCGACCGACCAGACGACCGACAAGTACCAGCGGGTGCGGAAGATCATCCCGGCACTGGTGCATGGCGAAGAGATTGAAGCGAGCGATACGAAGCGCGTGGCGGAGCTGGGCCTGGAACTGAGGGAGGGCGAGAAGTACCTGACCGGCGACTACATCGTGGACGAAAAACAGCGGACGATCGGCGTGACCGACGATGGCTGGGAGACGATCGAGAAGGCGCTGGGCATCGGCAACATCGCCGACGCAGAGAACTGGGAACTGAAGCACTACGTGGAGACGGCGATCAAGGCGCACGCGCTGTACAAGCGCGATGTGGACTACGTGGTGAAGGACGGCGAAGTGATCATCGTGGACACCTTCACCGGGCGCCTGATGCCGGGCCGGCGCTGGAGCGACGGGCTGCACCAGTCGATTGAGGCCAAGGAGGGCGTGAACATCCGCAAGGAAGACCAGACGCTGGCCACGATCACCTTCCAGAACTACTTCCGCATGTACAAGAAGCTGAGCGGCATGACGGGCACGGCGGAGACCGAAGCGGCCGAGTTCGAGAAGATTTACAAGCTGGAAATCGTGGTGATACCGACCAACAAGCCGATGCTGCGCCTGGAAAATCCCGACGTGCTTTACAGGACGGAGAAGGAGAAGTACAAGGCAGTGGCCGACAGCATTGCAGAGCTGCACGAGAAGAAGCAGCCGGTGCTGGTGGGCACGACGTCGATCGAGAAGTCGGAGCGCCTATCGGGAATTCTGCAGCGCAAGGGCGTGCGGCACGTGGTGCTGAACGCCAAGTTCCACGAGCGCGAGGCGGAGATTGTGGCGCAGGCCGGGCGGCTGGGGATGGTGACCATCTCGACCAACATGGCCGGCCGCGGCACGGATATTCTGCTGGGCGGCAACCCGGACTTCATGGCCCGCCAGGAACTGGTGAAGAAGAACCATGCGCGGGCGATCAGCGTGGCCGAGGGAGCGATCAATCCAATGGCCCCGGCGGGATTTCTGCGCTTTTACTACCAGGGGCAGGAGTTCGAGATTGCGGAGCCGGAGTGGGCGGAGGTTTTCAAGGTTCACGCCGAGGCGGCGCACCAGGAGCACGACCAGGTGATCGAGGCCGGCGGGCTGTTCATTCTGGGCACGGAGCGGCACGAGTCGCGGCGCATCGACAACCAGTTGCGCGGGCGCGCCGGCCGCCAGGGCGATCCGGGCGCGTCGCGGTTCTATCTTTCGCTGGAAGACGACCTGATGCGCATCTTCGCCAAGCAGTGGGCGAGCTCGATGATGCAGCGGGTGATGCAGGAGGACGACGCGATCGAGTCGAAGATGTTCTCCAGGCAGATCGAGAATGCGCAGAAGGGCGTGGAGGCGCAGAACTTCGAGTCGCGCAAGCACCTGCTGGAATACGACGACGTGATGAACAAGCAGCGCGAGGCCGTCTACGGGCTGCGGCGGCAACTGCTGGAGGGCGTGGACCAGCGGGAGCTGATTCTGGAGGACTATGTAGGCGGGATTCTGAGCGGGATTCTGGACGAGTTCGCCAGCGAGAAGCTGCATCCGGACCAGTGGAACCTGAAGGGGATAGATGAGCAACTGATCGACCATTTCGGGCTGAACTTCACAGCGGCGGGGATCAAGCCGAAGGAGCTTGGACGGCATGAACTGGGCGACGCCATCTTCGAGAAGCTGAAGGAGCAGTACGAGGCCAAGGAAAAGATTCTCAGCTCCGCGACGATGCGCTACCACGAGCGGATGGTGATGCTGAGCGTAATCGACGGGTTGTGGAAGGACCACCTGCTGTCAATGGACCACCTGAAGGAGGGCATCCACCTGCGCGGCTATGCGCAGCAGGACCCTTTGGTGGCCTACAAGCGGGAGTCTTACGACATGTTCGAGGCCATGATGCTGAAGTTCCAGGAGGACACGGTCCGTTTCCTCTTCCGGATGCAGATTCTGGGTCCGGACGGGCAGCCGGTGGGCGCGGCGCCCGAAGTGCGGCGTGAAGTTCCCAAAGCGCCGCCCGTGGCCAGCGCAGCGCATCCGCAGACGCTGGATGCGGAACCCAGGGAGATCTCGATTCAGACGCGGCAGGCCTCGACGACCATCGATGCGCTGGAGAAGGAGTTCCACCGGAAGAAGCAGCGGGAGCTGGAGGCGGCAAGCATGGCGGGCGCCGGAGAAGCGAGCCAGCCCACGCAGCGCCGGACAGGCGAAAAGGTGGGGCGCAACGACCCCTGCCCCTGCGGGTCGGGGAAGAAGTACAAGAAGTGTCACGGGGCGGAGAAGTAGGAGCGCTGGCCGGAATGCGGTTATAGCGGTTCTTCCATTGCTGTACACCGAGGCAATACTGCCGAGTGGATTTTTCCTCAAGAAAAAGCCACTCGGCATTGCTCTTAAGGGCATATGAATAGGAACAACCTCTTGAGTCTCCACATCTATTGCGCAGGCTGAACGACCAGATCTTCCGCCAACTTGAAATGCACAATCGACTCCGCCGGTATATTGATATCGCGGTTACCAGTCAGTCCCGCAGCGGCAGTTCCAGCGCCACCACCCACCAGGCCGCCGACTACCAACCCGACACCACCGGTAGCTACGCCGCCTACCAGCATACCCAACCCCGAACCTCCGCCAATCATTGCTGCCGAACGCTTGCCCTTGCCCTTCTTGCTCTGTGTCAGGTCGCGCGTTGAGAGCGGGTACCGCGTTCCGTTCAGCGTCAGTGAAGTCAATCGCAACTCCAGCAGCGATCTGCCTTTGAAGTGTCCTCGCCGATGTGCCACATCCACCACTCCACCTACCAGTGCGCCCTTCGGCACGAGCGCGCTGTTGTCACTGGCCAGAACGGGGTCAACTATCTCGCCAGTGAACGTTTCCCCGGCGCGGCTGGTCTTTACGCTGATGCGCTGGTCGATCCGGATTGTCAGCATCGTGCCCGCCGGGATGGTCACGTTGACCGGAACCGGAGGCGGTTGCGGCACCGCGGAGACCGTCGGTTCCGAGGGTGCCGGAACGGGCGCCCCAACTGCGAGCGGTGTCACAGTTGTCGTAATGGCCTCGCTCGCCTGTCCCTTCGCAGCAGGCTGCACCACCGTCGTGGTCGTGGTTCCATTTTTGTCCACAGAAACCACCTGCTGCGCCTGTCCCGTTGTTGCCGCCTGTTTCTTGGCCTGATCGAGCGCCTTTTCCTGCTTGGATTCGCATCCTGAAAGGATGCCCGCAACGAGTGCCAGTACCAGTAGCGGTACCCGTCCAGTGCGAACCAGTGAGCCTGAATTGAACATGGTCGATCCTCTTTCGCTGTGTCTTTATACCGACACAGATTACTAACAGCCTGCATTGAATGGCCAGGAAAATCTGTATCAACTTGCACGCCTCAGGATGCGCATCTTGAGGCAAGACTGCCTCAAAAGAAAGCTCTTGTGTTTGTGGCGCAGATCTCCCCGCTTTCTCCTGCGGGGAGATGGGACTTATATGGATGTGCGAACAGGCATTGGGAACAAGGGAGAGCGCCAACCCGCCATCCGGTGATGCAGATCACTGTCCGGCGGTCGCCTGAACGCCAATCATTCATCCTGTAGGATTAGCGCCCGCAGGTGTGGAGGCGATTGTTGAAACGGTCCAGATTGCCGCTGTTGCGCAGGATTTCGCAGATATTTTTTCTGCTGCTCTTTCTTGGGTTGCTTCTGTTCACCTCGATAAGCCTGTTTCCCGGGGGCTCGACCGAGATCAAACTGAGCGCGCCGGTGCGGCTGTTCTTCGAGTGGGATCCGCTGGTGGCCCTGGTGAACGCGCTGGCCAGCCACGCTCTCTATCGCGGGCTGCTGTGGTGTCTGGTCATTTTGCTGCCCACGCTCTTTCTGGGGCGCTTCTTCTGCGGCTGGATCTGCCCAATGGGAACGCTGCAACACTTCGTGGGCAATATGCCTTCAGAGGCGAAGAGGGGCAAGCAGCGGATCGAGGCAAATCGCTATAAGCGCTGGCAGACGGGCAAGTACGTTGTGCTGATTGGGGGCCTGGTGGCCGCGCTCTTCGGCTCGGCGGCCATCGGCTGGCTCGATCCGTTCAGCCTTCTGGTTCGTTCCTTTGGGCTGTCGCTGCTGCCGGCGTTTAACGCTGGCGCGCGGGCCGCGCTGACGCCACTTGAAAGCAGCCATGTCGCGGCGATCAAAAAGACGGGCGAGACGCTGCATTCGATTTTGCACTATACGGTGCTCGATCTCCGCCAGCCGCACTACTTTCAAGGTTTAATCCTGGGCATTCTGTTCATCGCCATTCTCGCTCTCAGCCTGCGCGTGACGCGCCTGTGGTGCCGCGCGATCTGCCCGCTGGGCGCGCTGCTGGGCGCGGTGTCGCGCTGGTCGATTCTGGGGCTGCACAAAGACGATGCGGCATGCGATCGCTGCAACCGCTGCCTGCTCAACTGCCAGGGCGGCGACGATCCGATCGGAGGCGCGCCATGGCGCAAAGCCGAGTGCCTGATGTGCATGAACTGCGTGGGCAGTTGCCCGCATGACAGCCTGCAATTCAAGTTCTTCCGAAAGGAGCACGAGGTCGCGACGCCTGACATTGGCCGGCGCAGAGCGCTTACCGGCCTGGCGGCAGGCGCCGCCGTGGTACCGCTGATGCGCGCCAACACGGGGCTGGGCAAGGGACGCCACGATCGGCTGCTGCGTCCGCCGGGATCGCTTGACGAGCCGGAGTTTCTCTCGCGCTGCATCCGCTGCGGCGAGTGCATGAAGGTTTGCCCGAACACGGCGCTGCATCCTACGCTGGACCAGGCCGGCCTGGAAGGATTGTGGTCGCCCACGCTGGTTCCGCGCATAGGATACTGCGAGCCGAGTTGCGTGCTGTGCTCGGAGGTGTGCCCTACCGGCGCCATCTGGCAGATTACGCCCAGGGAAAAAGGCTGGGTGGAGGGCGTGGGCCAGCAGAGCCAGCCGATCCGCCTGGGGACAGCATTTTATGACCGCGGGCGCTGCTTGCCGTGGGCCATGGCCACGGAGTGCATTGTTTGCGAGGAGTGGTGCCCGGTTTCTCCCAAGGCGATTTTTGTGGAAGAAGCCGAGGTGATCGACTCCGCCGGCAACACCAAGACGCTGAAACAGCCGCGCATCGATCCCAGCCGCTGCGTGGGCTGCGGAGCCTGCGAGTATGCCTGCCCGCTGCAGGAGCGCCCGGCCGTTTACGTTACCAGCATCGGGGAAAGCCGCTCGCCGGGCAGCCAGATTCTGTTGAACAGAAAATAAGGGGGAAGTCACAGTGAAATTTTGTTCGAATTGGAAGTTGGCCGTTACGGCCATGATGATTGTTGCCGCGGTTGCAAGTACAGGGTGCAAGAAGAAGGGTTCTGATCCGTTCCCGGCATCAGGTGCGGTTGCGGGCTGGGAGAAGACCGCCGAGACCCGCACCTTTGCAGCCAAGAACCTGTCGGATTACATCGACGGCGACGCCGAACAGTACATCTCGGCCGGCGTCATCTCCACCTCGACCTCCGACTACAAGTATCAGGGGCAGTTGGAGGCGACCGTCGATGTGCACACGATGAGCGATCCGGCCGGGGCGCGCAAGATTCTGGAAACCGGAGTGACCAGCGATGCGAAGAGGATTGCGGTGGGCGACGAATGCGTGCAGTATGCGCAGAGCATCACCTTCCGCAAAGGCACGCGACTGGTGCGCATTGTTGCCTATGAGTCCACGGCCGACGGCCCGCAGGCGCTGCTTGCGCTGGCGCACGGCGTGGAAGCGAAACTGTAAGACCGCAGCCGAGGAACTGGCCGCGCAAAGAGAATGCGAGGAGTGCAATGGAAAGCCGCAGGGATTTCTTGAAGGTAGCAGCAACGGGAGCTTTGGCGCTGGGCGCGCAGAGCAAGCTTGGTTTTGCCCGGATACTGGATCAGCACGCCGCCGCGGGCAAATCCAGAGTCGTGATTGCGCGTGACGCAGCCCTTCACGGAACGGGCGCGCAACCGGACGAGAAGCGCGTTTCAGCTTTGCTCGACCGCGCCATTGCGGCTTACACAGGCCGCGAGCACCCGGCCGAAGCGTGGAAGCGGATTGTGCCTGCGAATCTTGTTTCCGAAGGCAAGGTCATCGGCCTCAAGATCAACGGCCTGGGAGGCAAGGGCATTTGCACTCACCAGGCGCTGGTGATGGCGGTTGCCGAGCGGCTGCAACAGATTGGCGTCAAGCCGGGGAACATCGTGATCTGGGACCAGAATGATCACTTCCTGGAGGCTTGCGGCTTCACCATCAACACCAATCCCAGCCACATTCGCTGCTACAGCCGCGACCAGGCGGGCTTCGAGGACCAGCAGGAATCGTGGGGCACGGCGCGCATCCGGATCACGAAGATTCTGACCCGCGAGTGCGCCATGGTCATCAATATGCCGATTCTCAAGGACCACAGCATGGCCGGCGTTACCTTTGCCATGAAGAACATGTATGGCGTGGTGGACCGTCCGCAAGACCTGCACGCCAGCGGCTGCAACCCTGGCGTGGCTGACCTGAATTGCATTCCCGTGATTCGCGAGAAGGTGCACTTCACCATTGGCGACGCAATGACTTCGGTCTATGACGGAGGGCCTGGTTTCCATCCAGAGCGCCTGTGGCAGCCCAACGCGCTTATGGTTGGCGAGGATCGCGTCGCCCTGGATCAGATCGCGTGGCAGATGATCGAGCGCAAGCGCGCCGAGGTAGGCATGCCGACGCTCACGGCCGCGGGCCGCCCGCCGCGCTATATCGCTACAGCCGCCGACCAGGCTCACAACCTGGGCGTCAACGATCCGCAACGCATTCACCTCATGGAAGTTTGACCGGGAGGACGGCCATGGCCGAGGAATCTGAACGGAAACTGGAAGAGACAAAGGGCACGGCGCAGGGCATGACGCGGCGCGAGGCCATGCTGCAACTGCTTCGCTTGGGCGGCACGGCGGCGGGCGCGGCGGGTGTGGCCGTGTGGCTCAGCAAACACAGCTTTCGCCCGGTTCCTGCACAGGCCGAACAGGCGCGGCGCGACCATCGCATCAAGTCAGATTCGCTGCTGCCGGCAATGACGGTAGTGCAAGGCGGAGAGCCGCGCGCGCTGGTGCAGAAGGCGCTGGAAAACCTGGGCGGCATGGGCCGCTTTGTCAGCCGCCAGGACGTGGTGGTCGTCAAACCGAATATCGCCTGGGACCGCACGCCGGAGCAGGCCGCGAACACCAATCCCGAGGTGGTGGCCGAGGTGGTGCGCCAGTGCTGGCAGGCAGGCGCCAAGCGCGTCATTGTCACTGACGTCAGTTGCAACGAGCCGCGCCGCTGCTTTCAGCGCTCCGGCATTCAGGCCGCGGCGCGCGCGGAGGGCGCAGAGGTGATCCTGCCCGATCCCGAGCTTTACCGCGAGGTGGATCTGGGCGGAGTCGTGCTGAAGAGCTGGCCTGTCTTCACGCCCTTTCTTGAAGCCGACAAGATCATCAATCTGCCCATCGCCAAGCATCACGTACTCACCGGCGCAACGCTGGGCATGAAGAACTGGTACGGCATACTGGGCGGAGAGCGTAACCGGCTGCACCAGAAGATTCACCAGAGCCTGGCGGATCTGGCCAGCTTCATGCTGCCCACGGTCACGATGATCGACTGCTACCGCATTCTGCTGCGCAACGGCCCCACCGGCGGCAACCTGGAAGACGTGGCGACCAAGAAGACCATGGTGGCCGGAACCGATCCGGTGGCTCTGGATGCGTATGTGGCCAAGGCTTACTGGAATCTCGATCCCGAGCACCTGCCGTACTTGCAGATGGCTGCTGCACGCGGACTGGGGACTGTGGACTTTGAGAAGTTGCAGGTGAAGATCAGCCAGTTGGGGTAGATTTTTCTGCTTCCAAGCGCCAATGCCCTCTGTTTGTCGGGTGCCCTATCCTTGCGCCTTCTTTCTGGCGCAAGGGTGGGAAACCACTACTGCTAACTCACACCTGCCATGCAAGCGGCGTCTGCCCCACCGCAGGTGGCTACGCGCGGTCGTAGAAGCGGAAGAAGAGCGAGGGCTTTGAGACGGGCTCAGCCCGCTTCACCAGATCCGCCACCTGCGCGTCGTTCAATGGCGTAAACTCCCGCGCCAGTTTCACGTTTTCTTCGAGCTGGGCCACCGTATCGCAGCCGATGATGACCGTGCTGACCGGGCGCGACAACGTGTAGTACATGGCCTCGCGCATGTTGAGCGTGCCGGGCGTGGGCGCCAGGACCATGCCTTCCCAGGAGTGCTTCTGCTGCTCGATGGGCGGAGGCGTCCATGTGGAGAGAATGCGTCCGCGCGCCGGGATTTTCATGCCGATGATGCCCATCTGCTTTTCGACGGCCAGCGGCAACAACTCCTGATTGAAGCTGAAGTGGTGCGGGTCGGCGGCGTTCATGGCCATCAGAACCGTGTCGAAGGGATGCCGCCGGATGCACTCGATGAGCGCGTCGGGGCGATAGTGGCCGGTGATGCCGAGGTGACGGACCACTTTCTGCTGCTGCATCTCAAGCAGCGCCTCCATTGCGCCGCCCTTGGCGAAGACTTCGTTCACGTCGGTCATGGTGCCGATGTCGTGCAACTGCCAGAGGTCCACGTGGTCGGTGTGGAGCAGTTCGAGCGACTTCTCGATCATGCGCATGGAGCCGTCGCGCGTGCGCTCCTTGGTTTTGGTGGCGAGGAAGGCCTCGTTACGACGGTGCGCCATTACCTTGCCCACGTACTGCTCGCTCCAGCGCTCGGGACCGCCGTAGATGGAGGAGGTGTCGATGTAATTCACGCCCAGTTCGAGCGCCCGCTCGATGATGGGCACGGCTACGTCGAAGTTGTTGGCGCGCTCCACCGCCGCCTGGCCGCCAAGGGAGAAGATGCCGACTTTGTAGCCGGTTTTTCCCAGGTTGCGGGTGGGCATGGCCGCGGGCGTTCTGGGGTTGGACGGCAACGCGGGCATTGTTTTGGGCGTGTCGGCCAGCGCCGAGGACGACAGCAATGCGGCGGTGATGGCGCCACCCGCCTTCAGGAATTCACGGCGGCCCTGGTTCTGTGCCGCCACCGGTCGATTTTCGCTCATGATGACCTCCTGCCGTTCTGCTTGCCTGGTGAGAATTCATCATAAACCGGCGTGTCTGCGGGAGGGAACAGCGAGGATCGAGAGGGGAATTGCACAGGTTGCGGGAGCCTGCGCTACGGGATGGATGGATGCGTCTTGCGCGCGCTTGCCTGGGCTGGGTATCTTTGTGAAGCGGGTCAGGCTATTCGCGGAAAGAGATTCATGGACGTTCTAAAGAGGCTTTTTGAGCAGCATTACCGGTTGCCGGCTGAAGACGCGCAGCCGCTTCAAGGCCAACTGGGCGGCTCGGGGCGGATCATTGTGCGGCTAACTGGCGGCGGATTCAGCGCCATCGGGATCAAGTATTCCGTGCGGGAGGAGAATGCCGCTTTCCTCGATTTCACGGGGCATTTTCGCCGGCACGGGTTGCCTGTGCCGGAGGTTTATGCGGAGGATTTGAGCGAGGGCGCGTACCTGGAAGAAGACCTGGGCGACACGACGCTCTTCGAGTTTCTTGGCAGGAATCGTGAAGGCGACGCCATAGCTCCGCAGGCAAAGGAAGCGTATCGCAAGACAGTGGCCGTGCTGCCGCGTTTTCAGGTGGAGGCGGGCAGGGATCTGAATTACAAGGTATGTTATCCAAGATCCAGTTTCGATCGCCAGTCGATTGCCTGGGATCTGAACTATTTCAAGTATTATTTTCTGCGGCTGGCCGGCGTACCCTTCAACGAGCAGGCGCTGGAGCAGGATTTCAGCCGGCTGACGAAGTTTCTGCTGGGCGCCAGCCACGATTATTTTCTTTATCGGGATTTTCAATCGCGCAATGTGATGCTGCGGGACGGGCAGCCGTTTTTTCTGGACTACCAGGGCGGGCGCAAAGGGGCGCTGCAATACGACATCGCATCGCTGCTCTACGACGGCAAGGCCGATCTTCCGCCGGAGTTGCGCCAGGAGTTACTCGACTACTATCTCGAATGCCTGGGAAGTTACATCCCGGTTGACCGCGAAGCATTCATGGAGCACTATTACGCGTACGTTTATGTGCGCATTCTGCAGGCGCTGGGGGCCTACGGGTTCAGGGGATTTTATGAGCGCAAGGCGCATTTTCTGCAGAGCGTGCCTTACGCGCTGAAGAACCTGCGCTGGCTGGCCGGTCACGTGAAGCTGCCCATTGCCCTGCCGGCGCTGATGGATGCTCTCAGTGGCATTGCGGCGTCGGAGAAGTTGCAGGGGCTGGCTTCCAGCGCAGATAGGTTGAAGGTGCGGATCTTCAGCTTCAGCTTCCACCGCGAGATGCCCGCCGATGAGTCCGGCAACGGCGGGGGATTTGTCTTTGATGCGCGCAGTTTGCCTAACCCCGGACGGGAGGAACGCTTCAAGCAAATGACCGGCAAGGACGCGGCGGTGATCGACTATCTCAACCAACAGGAGAGCGTGCACCAGTATTTTGCCAGCGTTCTGTCGCTGGTGGATGCGAGCGTGCGCCAGTATCAGAGCCGCGGATTCAAGAACCTGATGGTCTCATTCGGCTGCACTGGCGGCCAGCACCGCTCGGTGTTCCTGGCGGAGCAGTTGGCGAAGCATTTGCGTGCCGGCAACGGGGTGGAAGTGGTGGTCCGGCATATCGAGCAAGAGAAGAGGGAACTGGAGAAGATGGGCCGATGAAGGCGATGATTCTGGCCGCAGGGCTGGGCACACGCCTCAGGCCGCTCACTGACGACCGGCCGAAGGCGTTGGTAGAGGTTGCCGGGCGCACGCTGCTGGAGATTGCGCTCACGCGCCTGCGCGCCTTTGGCGTGCGCGAGGTGATTGTCAACGCGCATCATTACGCGGAGATGATCGTCGAATATCTGAAGGCCCGTGATAACTTTGGGATGCGGATTGAAGTCTCTCGCGAAGAGGAGTTGCTGGACACGGGCGGAGGGTTGAAGAAGGCCGCGCCTTTCTTTCTGAGCGGGAACTCGCAGGAACCGTTCATCCTGCACAACGTGGATGTGATCAGTACGATCGATCTGGGGCGCATGGTGCGGTTTCACGCGGATCACGCCGGGCTGGCCACGCTGGCCGTTCAGGAGCGGGAGAGTTCGCGGTACCTGCTCTTCGACGAGCAGGGTCAGCTCTGCGGGCGCCGTGCGGGACACGATGGCGAGACCGAATGGGCGCGGCCTGCCGCGGAGCCGCAAGCGCTGGCTTTTTCCGGTATCCATGTAATTTCTCCCGGAATATTCGCGAAGATGGAAGAGGAAGGCGCTTTTTCCATCATTCCGGCCTATCTGCATCTGGCGGCCCAGGGAGAAAAGATCATCGCATTTCGCGCGGATGGGTGCTACTGGCGCGATCTGGGCCGGCCGGAGAGCGTAATGCAGGCGGCGCTGGATATGGAAAGCGGAAAGTACTCTATCGCTTGATGTGGATGGGCCGTCGCCGGGTTCGTGGTCTCCCAGGTACCAAAAGCGGGACCGGGGGCACCCGGCCCTGTTACAAGGCTAACTTGTGCAGAGCTTCCCTTGAGGTCAAATTGAGTTGAGACTCTGAGATGCGCCCGCTCGCCAAGTCATGCGTAACCAGGTGTTACTTTCCGGATTGATGCTTGGGTTTGCCTATCCTCATGTTGAATCCAACCATTGGACCGTAGACATTGATTCCATTGTCATCGTATTTTGGCAGGGACATATAGAGATTGGATACATGCATATAACTGCAGCCGACGGCCATGCTATAGCGGGGATTGAAGTTGTACCGCACGCCGCTGCCTACCATGAGCGTGAAGGTGAAGTCCTGTCCCTGCGCGTATCGCACGCCATGCGGACCCTGCGCGTTAATGAACCCGGCGCCGGTGCGCGCCTCAAAATAGGGCGCAGTTCTCCAGTTGCGATGGACAAAGTTACGCCGAAAACCCAAGTCGAAAGCCTCATAGTGCGTTTCCGGACCTCTGGGGATCGCGGTGATGGACAGGGTCAACGTCAGATCGGTATTCCCGCGCAGAATCGAGGGACCGCTGATTTTGCCCATGTGCCATCTGAGCGAAGGGAAGATAGGTACAAGAGTGTAATGAAGGGGCTTCTGGTTGTAATCGTCCCCTACGAAAACGTCGAAAACAAAAGGAATATTGATGGGAAGCACTCCCAACTCCTGGGAGTATTCGAGCTTGTTGCGGTAATAGATTTCATCGTTGAAATCAGCCGGCTTTGCAGGTGGTGAGACTTCGACCTGCGGTTGGGCGCCTGCATCCTGCCCCAAGGAAAGACCGGGGAGCAGGAGAGATGCCAGGACGAGGGCGAGAAGTTTCAAGCAAGGTTTGGTCATTTTGGGGGGAGACACCTGCGAATGAGAACAGTCGTCCGGGCGAGTCCGGGAGCTGCGAACAGGCTCGCTCCATCTTTCATTTACCCTTTATATCATTCAATGTGTGTAAATGCGGTAACTTCGGCAGGTAGAAATCTTTCGCTGGCTGGAGGCGTGAGCGCATCTTCAGATGTCGGCTGGGCGAGCCGCCGGCAATCCGCAGGCGTCATGGCGCAATGCAAGCCTTCAACGACAAAGGCCGCTCCCTGGGGAACGGCCTTTGTCGTTGAGTGAACCAAGGAGGAGGGAATCAGTCGCCGGCGACGAGCTCCGATTGCTCCTTCTTGACGGGCTTGGCGGGGGCGATGGAGCCGAGGCTGACGAGGCCCTCGACCGGCTTTTCGCCGAGGACGTGCTCGCGATAGAGCTTGGCCATGCGGGCATTTTCGGCGTCTTCCTTCATTTTGGCGTCGCGGGCGCGGATATGCTCCTCGCGGGCGTTCTTGGCGATGCCCAGATCGTCGAGCGTGTGGTTAGCCTCGGCGTTCACGTCCGCCATGTTGAGGGCCAGATCGTGGCCCACGGAGGGCATGTTCACTTTCTTGCCGCCGGCGAAGATTTCGTGACGGCCGTGCTCCTCATACCACTTGGTGAGGGTGGCCGTCATGTGCATCTTCTCGATGATGTTGCGCCAGCCGATGCCCGTGTTATAGGCGCAGAAGCTGATCTCGCCTTCCTGGGTGGCATAGGGGATGATGCACTGCTCGGTGCGGCGGAAGTCGTAGTTGAACAGGTCCTGGAACCACATGCCGGCGATGAAGAGGAAGTTCCAGCGGTCCTGGCGGCGACGCTTGATGTCCTCGATGGTGCGGTCGCCCTTGACGCTGCCGTAATCGTGTCCGGTGGCGTTGAAGGTCTTGTCCATCTTCCTGAGCATGTCGGTGATCTTGAAGTGGGTGGGCGACTGGAAGGGATCGTAGTTGCGCAGGAGAGCAAGCGCGAAGCCGACGACCGACATCCACTTGCCGCGAGCCGCGTCGTTGACCTTGGCCAGGTCCTTGGCCACCTTGTTCATGTTCAGGAAGGCGGTGACGGGAGCGGCTTCCTTGGTTTCCTTGTCGATCATCATGGCCATGCCGATGCCGCAGTTGGGGTGGCAGCCGCAGGAGAGCTGGCCCCACTCGGCCTGGGGTCCGTGAATGAGGTCGGCCCAGTCGGAGAAGGTGCTCATGAAGCTGATGGGGAACCAGTCGCGCTCCGGCTCGCCAAAGCCCATCTGGTTCTTGATGTCGTGGGCCATGTGGGAGAGGGTGTAGCGCTGGGCGAGTCGGCGCTCGTCGGTAATGTCCTCGTCGCGGCCCGTGAAGCTGACCGGCTGGAAGCTGAGGAAGCTGATCGTCTTGGGGTTGTCGAGGGCGAACTGGATGATGCGGCCCACCTGCTCGTTGTTGATGCCGTTGATGATGGTGGTGACGGGGACGATCTCGACGCCGGCTTCATGCAGGTTATTGATGGCCTGGAGCTTTACGTCAAAGAGGTTGCCGACCTTGCGGTGGGAGTTGGCTGCGTTGCCGATGCCGTCGAACTGGAGGTAGACGTAACGGAGGCCGGCTTCAGCGGCGGCGCGGCAGAGCTCCTTGCTCTTGGCAAACTCAATGCCGTTGGAGGCAGCCTGCACGCTGTTGTAGCCCACCTTGCGGCAGTAGGCGATGGCGTCGAGGAAGTACGGGGAGAGCGTGGGCTCGCCGCCGGAGAACTGCACGCTCATCTGCCGCTTGGGCTTGACGGTGATGGCGTTGTCCAGCATGGTCTTGATCTCTTCCCATGTGAGTTCGTGGACGAAGCCCACCTGATTGGCGTCCATGAAGCAGGGGTCGCACATCATGTTGCAGCGGTTGGTCAGGTCGATGGTCAGAACAGAGCCGCGCCCGTGGGTCAGCGTCGAGGTGCCGTGATTACGCAGCCGCATGTCGTTGTGCGAGCGGATGTCGCGGCCGGGGAAGCTCTCTTCGAGATGCTTGAAGAAGGCCGCGTCCATCGACATCAGGTCTTCAAAGTGGCCGTGCTTGGGGCAGTCCTTGACCATCAGGATCTTGCCGTCGCGCTCGATGATCTGGGCCTTGATCTCGCCGACTTTCTCGTTGAGCAGGACTTCATAGGGCAGCTTGCCGTCGAGGATCTGCTTGCGAATTTCAGGCACGCACTTGGGACAGAGCGAGTCAGTGGCGCGTGGCCAGCCCAGGGGCGGCTTTTCTTTCTCGTAGCTTTTCTGGAGGGGCTTGTCGCTCCACTTGGGCGTGAAGGACGGGTTGGGGCTGATGCGGTTCAGCCGCTCATAGACAACCCACGCGCCCTTGGCCGCGTAGACAACGGCTTTCTCGGCGTACTTGACTGCTTTGGACATAAAGTGCGGTCTCCTCGAATGAAATCGTTGCCGGCGGCTGTTTCACGCCCGGCTCAACCCCTGGGCTCCCGGAAAGCGGGTGCGGCCAAGGGTCTGAAAATGCAGTTCTAGGGTAACGGCGGGGGCCGGTCAAGCGAAGGGCAGAGCAGTGAATGGCGAAAATCGCCATCGAATGGCGGACGTGGCTGGTCGAGCGGCTCATCCGAGTGGTCTCGGATGAGCCGCGCCGTGGCTGGGATGCGTCAGTTCACCGTGAGCGTGAAAGTGGTTGTGTGCTGAAGCGAGCCGGAGGTCGCGGTTACCGTGATCGTCGAGGTGACGGGTCGAGAAGAGGACGACCCTCCGCCGCAGCCGCTCAGGAGGCCTAGACCAGCCGCGCAGGCTGCCAGAAGCAGTAGCATTTGCAAACAGCGCCGCTTCTTCCAGCCGATGCAGCAGAGCGCAACCGCCGGCGCCGATCCTGGGACCAGCGGGCTGGGGCTGGGGTGGTGAGCGGCGGTTGACGCGGAGGTAGCTACTGTCAACGTTGTCGAAGCCGTGCCCGGCGGCGTCACCGTTGCCGGAGAGAAGCTACACGACGCTCCGGAAGGCAATAATCCCGTGCAACTGAACGAGACCGACGAATTGAACCCACCCACCGGATTAATGGTTGCGATGGTTGATGCAAATGCGTTTGCTTCGAGGAGAACGGATTCCGTATTGACGATTGGGGCACCTTTGGGCTGAAGGCGATTGACGCGGAGGGGCGGGGACCGCAGACTGAGGGAGAGATTGGTTGCACGAGCCTTCTCAAGCGAGGTTGACCGTTATGAGTTCGTATCCACCGCCACCTCCTCCGTATCCCCCTCCTGGCCCACCGAGCGGCGGCGTTGGGAGCCGCATCGAAGAGGCTGTTGAACTGATCGAGATGGAACTGCGGCACGCCATCGCCTACGTGAACGCGGCGGTGATCCCGCAGGTGCGCAGTGAATCGATTTCTGCGCTGAGGACAGCAGCCGACAAACTGCGCGAACTGGCCGACCGGTTTGAGCAGAACAGAGGGCAACGCCCTTGATGAGCGGATGCCTGTTGAGCTTCGACGAATCCCACCCTAGCCGCAAAAACAGAGACGCGGCGAAGGTGGTGCGCCCAGCGCCGTCGATGAAGAGCCCTATCGAGGTTCGTAGTTTCCCATGTCTCAGATTCGAGACCTGGGGCGCCCGGTTCCTGATCCGTATCCGGCACGGGGCCGGGTTGGCGCTGGCGGCCTCGCCGTTGCTGGTTCTGGCCGGTTGCGGGCATAAGCAAGCCGTTGCCCCACTGCCCGCTCCGCAGGCCGCTCCGCCGCAGGTTCAAGAGACAGGGCAAGGACCGGCTCAGGCCAATCCCCGAGTGCCGGGCAGCAAGCCCCCGGCGGGTCACATTGCGCCCACACCGGCGCCGCCGGGCGGAGTGAGCGCCGATGACCTGGAGTTCGTGAGGACGCATAAGCCCATCCGGAGCGAAGAGGGCCTGGCTACGTGGTATACAGCGACGCACAAGGGCGCCAGAGCCGCCAACGGGCAGGTCTTCAGCGACCACACACTGACGGCTGCCCACCGCACCCTGCCCATGGGTTCGCTGATCGTGGTGACCAACCTGAAGACCGGCCAGTCGGCTGCCATGCGCATTACCGATCGCGGCCCGTTTGTGGAAGACAGGCTGATCGATCTGACCATCGCCTCGGCGAAGGCAACGGGCATCTACTGGACCGGCTCGGCCCAGGTCCGGGTGGACGTTTACCGGACGCCTAAACCCATCGATACGGGCGGCCGCTGGTGCGTGCAAATCGGCGCCTTCCAAAGCGAGCACAAGGCCAAAAAACTCAAGGCGCAGCTTCTGCGGAAGTACCCGGAGGCGAACGTGATCGAGTTTCCGGGGGAAGACAGCTACTGGGTGCGGATTCGTCCCGAAGGAGATAACCGCGAAAAGGCCGAGCGAATCGCCCACCGCCTGCGGCCCGCAGAGGGCGAGGCCTTCCTGACGCGGCTGGATTAAAGCCCCTCACTGAACCCAAAAGGAGGACGGAATGGCAGACTCGGAATCGAAAGTCCGGCAAAACTATCTTGCGATCGTCATTGCGGCAATTGCCTGCTTCCTGCTGGAAGCGGGCTGGTACTCGTACTTTCTTCAGGCGTGGCTTAACGGCATCGGCCGCACCCACGAGTGGCTGACGGGCTCAGGCATCAGTCCCGCGGCTCAGTTCACCGTGGCTCTGATCGCGGAGGCTGTGATGGCCGCCGCAATCTCCTGCGTTACGCAACTTACCGGCCCGCAGACAGCGCTGCGCGGCATCAAGGCCGGAGCGCTGCTGTGGCTGGGTTTTGTGATTACCGCATTGTCCACCGAGTACATCTTCGAGGTTCGCCCATTCAGCCTTTTGGCCATTAATGCCGGCTTCTGGCTGGTGGGCATGATGCTGATGGGCGCAATCGTTGGAGGCTGGAAGAAGAAATAGCCTGATACTTCTACTCGCCGCCGTTACTCCGGCGGGGGATAGAAGGGCAGCTTGTCGTTCTTCTTGTTGGCGCGGCGGATGGTCACGTCATCGATGAGCAGCGCAGGCGCAAGAACCGTCTCCGGCACATCGGCGAAGTAGTTGTTGACGTGCAGGTCCTTGCCCGCGGCCTCGACGTTGGAGCGCAACGCGCGCTGGTCCAGGTCTTCCAGCGTTGCACCGCGCACCAGTTCGCGCTTGCCGGCGGGGCTGCCGTCCGGGGTAACGCGATAGAGGAGCCGAGGCAGGACTTTTCCGCCCAGCGTGGCCACATAATAGACGTTTTTCAGGTCGCGGTCCTTGGCCATCTCAAGCAGTTTCTTGTTCAGATCCTCGTCTGCCAGCCCGTCCTTTGCCGTCAATTTCAGCACGCCGATGGACGGATTGGGCGCTCCGGCGATGCCTGCGCGCCCATGGCCGTTGGAGTTGGGAAAATCGCGCACCGGCTCGCGGCCGATGAGATAATTCTCCAGCTTGCCCTCTGTTACAAGGTTCACCGCCTGGGCCGGAACGCCCTCGTCGTCCACGCCGTAAGCGCCCAGGAGGCTTTTACCGCCGTAGCTCTTGAGGCTGGGATCGTCGATCACGTCAAGAAACACGGGGAGGACGCGCGCGTGGTAGCTGGAGGCAAACGGCCCGTTGGTGCGCGCCTCAGTGCCCAGCTTGGGCCGGGTGGCCGCCAGTCCACCTGCCAGCAGGGAGTGGACCGCGTGGCCGCTGGAGCCGGAACTGAGCAGCACCGGTCCGTGATACTCCTCCTCGACTAGCGGCGCCTGGCGCAGTTCGCCGAGGGTGCCGATCAGCTTGACGATCTCCTTTTCGAAGACATCGGGCGCGTCCAGATCCGCGAGCGAAACGCCGACGGTGCCATGGGACAAGTCGAGCCTCATGCCGTCGGCGGCCTGCGCCGCGGCATTGTAGGATTCCTCGCAGCCTGTCGCCGACTTGCGCACGATGGTTCCCTCGCTATTCACGAGCCATGTTGTGGTTGCCCGCGCATGAAACTCAGCCGTGGAGGACTGCACGTCGCGCTGGCCAGCCTTCAAAGATGCGTTGGTCCGGTAGAGTCCACTAGCCCTGGCCACGCGCTCTGCCCATGCGGCCTCGTCGACTTTGAGACTGAGGGGATCTTCCAGCCGGATCACCGGCGTCTCCCGGCTGAAGTCGTCGGCCTGCGGCGGGGTTTGCACTTGCTTCAGCTCGGCCTGCTTCTGCGCAAGGCCAGCCAGTGCGTTTTTGTATGCCTGGTCGGTTGCCGTCCACAGCGCGGAGCGCAGCGCAACCGGGTCGTCGTCGAGTGCCGCCAGTTCGAGCGCGCCATCGCCGCGGCCGCCGGAGCTGTCCGTTTTGTAGTCGCCCACGCGCACCGTCACACGGGCTACGCGCTGGTGGCTATGCCGGGAACTGTCCGTGGCTCCGAACTTCGCCTTGATCTCGATGTTGTCCACGTCTTCAATTCGGTACTGAATGAAGAACGGCTTCTCAAAGTCCTTCAACTGCAACTGGCTCTTGCTGCGGTCCAGTTCTTCGAGCATGGCTTTGAGGACGGGGTCTTTCTCGGCGTCGGCGCGGGTTTGCTGGGCTGCTGTCTGGCCAGCCGCGCTCAGACAGAGAGCCAGCAGCCCTGTTCCGGCAAGTAATGCTATCGGACGAATCGGATTCATCGTGTCTCCAAATCTCTCAACAAAAAACATGAACAAAACCGATATGTGTTCGTGGTTTCCCACCCTAGAGCGGAACCAGAGTCACTGTGGCCTAATAAGTTCCACGAAGGTCGCCGCTCCCTGCTGGTCGCGTCGACTTGAGCGCTTCGGTTTCGGGATACATCAACTCTGGTTCCGCTATAGCCGCAAAAACAAATACGCGGCTAGGGTGGGGCACCCATAAGCGCTAAGATAACGATTGACGATTGAAATGAAGATTACTATTCTATTTGCATGGCTGAACTTGAGAATTGGCGAGTTCTGGTAGGATTGCTTCCTTTGAATTGGGAGCA
>Ga0326728_10003523_pt1 | contig 48229 bp, 49 predicted proteins | sample MB3enrmetagenome_FD_207602 | JGI IMG/M metagenome (GOLD analysis project Ga0326728, IMG submission 207602) | Lab enriched peat soil microbial communities from McLean, Ithaca, NY, United States - MB31MN | ecosystem: Environmental > Terrestrial > Soil > Wetlands > Peat | place: USA: New York... | reverse complement strand
GCAATGGGCCCCTAAACCTTGACCGGAATTGAGTCGCGAGCGCTCCCTCAGGGACCCAGGCTCGCCGCATACGACGTTTCCATCATCAAGGGAACGCCCTGCCATCGCTCAATCGCGATTCTTGGGAGTCGATGAGCCGATGGCCCGACCCTCTGATTCCATGATATGTTCAGGTTGAGGCTGGCATGCCTGGTTTTGATCTCAAGTTCTATCTCGATCGTTTTCCCGAAGTCTGCAAGCACAAGTTCGGGCGCACTTATTCCTTACGCACGCTGGAGAAAAAGTTCGAGCCGCTCTGCACGGGCAACCGGTGGCTGGCGGCGAAGGACGTCCTGAACATTTTCGATCCCACGGCCACACCCTTCGGCCGTTACTGGCCCCGGCCCAACGAAAAGGAGCTGGACCATGTCCTGAAAAAAGCGAGGCTGGTGCTGGGTCCCTCGCCCGCCGACCCGCGCGAGCTGGTCCGGCGTGCCCTCGAGGTGCTGCACAGCATCGGGATCGTATCCCTCGTCCTGCGCTTTGTTCATCCCGACCGCTACGGAGTTTTTTCGACGCCCATCATGAACCTGCTCCAGATTCATCGGCCGCGCAGCATCGACCTTTACCTGGCCTATTGCGACGAGCTGCGCGCCTGGAAGGAACACTTTCGCCTGGAATCCGTGGCCGATACGGAGACCGCCCTGTGGACTTACCACGAATTTGCGTCCGGTGACTCGCACGCCAGCGAGATTTCCGCCTCGCACGCGGAATTCGACGCCGACGTTTGGATTCAGCGCCGCCGCGTGGCCCAGGTGCTGCGGCCCTTTCTGCGTAACTACGGGCCACTGGAACTGGCGCGCATTCTGGTGGAAGAAGAACCCAAATTGGCTGGAAAAATCGCCGGAGAAGAGTACGAGCGCCTGCTCCGCGTCGCCGCGCGCGAGCTCTGCGGCGGGATGAACCTGAATGTCCGCGGGGCGATTGAAATCCTTTTTGACCGCCTTACCGAGGATGGCTACATCTCACCGGAAGACAAGGCGCAACTCGATAAAGCCTGGAGAATCCGCAACGCCGCCGTCCACGCCGGACGCCCCCCTGACCCCGAGCAGGTGGATAACATGATCGACACCATCGAGCGCATCTGCCGCTCTTGGGAAAAACCGCAGTAGGGGTGTAAGCTGTCGGTCAGGCCGGAGTCCATAAGGGATATTCCGGTCTAAATTCAGGATATTGATGGAAAGTGAACATGCGCGCCTCGTCCCAAATCTTCATAGCCCTCTTCTGTTGGTTTTCATTTCCGGGATTCGCCCAGCAGGGCGCATCCCCGGCGCAGGTTCCCACGCTGGCCGAACGCCCGCCCGCGGTTGCGCTGCCCGCCGAGCGCCGCATTACGCTCGACGTCGTCGTAACCGACCACTCCGGGAACCCTGTGCCCGGCTTGCAGCAGCAGGACTTTACCCTTCTCGATGACAAACAGCCGCGGACGATTTCCTCCTTTCGCGCGTCCTATGGAACCCGCCAAGCGGCTGATCCTCCAATTCAGGCCATTGTGCTTGTCGATGCCATCAACACTCCGTTCCGGGGCGTAGCCTTCGAGCGGGAAGGGCTGGGGACATTTCTGCATCATGACGGCGGCGAGCTGCCCCTGCCCACGTCCCTGATCATCCTTACCGACAAGGACGGCGGCCAAACCGCGTCGACTCAGGATGGAAACATCCTGGTGGACTCTCTCGATTCCCAGCAGTCCGGCCTGCGCACCATTACCAGATCGCAGGGATTCTATGGCGGCATGGAACGCTTTCAGATTTCCCTCGAAGCTCTGGATCGATTCATCTCTTCGGAGGCAACACAGCCGGGCAGAAAACTGCTGATCTGGCTCGGTCCAGGATGGCCCCTGCTCTCCGGACCAAATGTGCAACTAAGCGCGAAAGATCAAGACCGGCTCTTCCAAAACGTTGTCAGGTTGTCCACGGCACTGCGCGAGGCTCGTATCACGCTTTACAATGTCAATCCGCCAGGAATGGGCAATTCGTTCGCCGGCGAGTTTTACTATGAGGGCTTCCTGAAAGGTGTGGGTTCGGCCCACAAGGTACAGAACGGCAACCTCGCACTTCAGGTCCTCGCAGCTCAAAGCGGCGGCCAGGTGCTCAACACGAGTAATGACATCGCCGACTCGATTGCGCGTTGTCTGGTTGACCAAAAGGCCTTTTACACTCTCACTTTTGATTCTCCCGCGGCCGAGTATCCAAACGAGTACCACAGCCTTCAGGTCAAAATTGGCAGACCCCACCTCACCGCACGTACGCGCACGGGGTACTACGCTCAGCCCTAGAAGTCGTGGAATCGTCACTTCTCGGAGCTATGGTCCGCCAAACTCGCGCGCAAAAACTCCAGCACTTTGGGAATGGCGTCGAGTGAGGATTGCGCGTCGCCTGCCGCGTTCCCACCCGGATTTTCCTCCCTTCCCGAAGTGGGATTCTTGATACTGCCGTGCCAAGTGGGAACGATTTGGGGCCGGCCCGCCCGATGCCCGGCGTGAGAGTATTTCAAATGTTCGTAGGAATACGGGAAGTGAGATTGTTTCAGGCGGGTGACGGCCGCGTCCGCCATCCGCGTCGACTCCCACACTCCATCATTCTCGCCGGAGATGAGCAGAATGGGTCCTTGTGTGTGCTCCACGGCGATGGTGGCACGCAGTGTATCCATGTTCCCCCGCATGCCCCGCGGGTTAACGTACGCCAGTGCCTGCCCCTCCCAGGTCCAGGCAGGGACCCGGATGTCGCGACAGCAGCTCGGATAACGCACGTTGGCCGGCACGTAAGCCACCACCGCCTTGATCTGCTGATACATGGACCCCAATTGCAGCGCCAGCTCGCCGCCGCGCGAGGTCCCCATCACGGCGATACGATCGGCGGAGATTTCCGGCCGCTGCATCATCCAGGCGAGCGCCCGCCCAAAATACTCCAGCGGTATGCGTTCCAGTTGAGGCGGCAGGTCGTCATAGCGGAAGTAGGCGAGCGCGAACGCCACATATCCCCGGGAAGCCAACCAAGCAGCTTTGCCGCGCGGCATGCCTCCTTCCGATCCTCCCACCACGAGCACGCCCGGTCGGCGCTCTTTCGTGTTGGGCAGGAAAAGCACGCCGTGGATTTGCCCTTCGACTTTGATCTGCTGGACTCCCTCGGCAACCCAGAGTTGTTCCATCACGGAGTTCGCCACGCGCTGGCCATTTCTCACCAACCAAAAATTAATGATCTGCGTGCCCATCTCCCGCGGCGGTTGGTACGATTCCACATGTTTCTCCTTCGGCTTCATGGACCAGACCAGGCCGATTGCTGAAACCTCGGTGTAAGAGCCCTCCACCGGGGCTTGCTTGGAAGTATCGACGTCCCCTTGCGCGTCTGCGACGAATTCTGCCTGGGAGGACCAGGGCTTGTCCGCGCCATCCACCAATTCCGTCTGGATGGAAATGTGCTCGTTGGGCTGGAGTCCCCCCGCGTGGATCACGGCGGATTCGTCCATCAACACTCGATGGGGAATGACCTCCAGCGTTTGGGCGCAAGCAATCCTGAGTCCGCCCGCCAAAAGGGAGACGGCGAGAATGAACCCTTGGATCTTTATGCCGCGGGATCGATCGAGCATAGCTTCTCCTTAAAGCCTTTTCGCCAATCCTGCCTGCCCGCCGGTAAGATACTCCTGCCTACCACGGAACGCAATTGTCGGCCGGCTTTCTTGGCTGCTGGCTTTCGGCCGATGTCATGATATGGTTGATATCAGGAAGGAGATGGAGTGGCCCGATTAGTGGTTCGCAATCTTGAGGCGGGGATCAAGCTACGGTTGCAGCGTCGCGCCAGGCGACACGGCCGAACCGTGGAGGAAGAAGTGCGGGTTATTCTGCGCGACGCTGCCAGGGAAGAAGAAATCCCCGCCCGCGGGCTGGGAACCGAAATCGCATCCTTGTTTAGGAAGTGTGGCCTGGAAACGGATATTCCTGAACTTCGCGGACAGGGGATTAAGCCCGCCTCCTTCGATTAAGAGACCCGATGATCGCAGGCATCATGTTTGCCCCCCCGGATTTCGCCCCCCACCCATAGTACCTCGCATTTTGAGGATCTCTCCGTCCCCGTCATCGACACTTGGGCCGACCCTTCGTCCATTAGCAATTTTCATTTCCCATAAGCCCGCTAATCCCTCGGCGCTTTACTCCCGCAGAAACATTAGTACGCGGTCGGACGTCCAGGTAGCGACGCCACAGCCGAAAAAATCTGTGTCTTCCGTCCAAATGGGGCACCCGAGCGCCAGCGCAGAAGCTAAAATCGGCCACTCTTCTGGATCGCGTGTGCCCAGCCGCTCCCGAGCGCCAGCTTCCAGCTCACCGTATACCTCGCTCCCAATTAATACAACCAAGGAGCGCAAGGAACGCAAAAGCGCGAGCGCCTTCTGCGGGTCAGCGCCGCGCTTAACAACGAGCGTCGCCAAGTGTTCCTCACCCTCCGCGTACCCAACTTCCGGGACAAAAAACGACACATCTTCGGCATGCGCTTCGATCACCGCACGTACACGCTCCCCCAGGACTGCTCTCACCAAAATATTGGCGTCGACGACCAAAGCTCTATTTGACATTCCGCCTCTTCGCGCGCGCAGAGCGGCGGATTTCCTTGTACTCGTCCATCAACTCGTCTTCGGTAGCACCCCACGAGGCGATCAGTTCGTCCAGATCCCTCGCGGCGGCCCGCATGGCTGCGAGTTCAGCCTTGCGGCTGCGTTTTTGCGCGGGAATATAAAAGCCCAGCGTCTCGCCGTGCCGCGTGATCGCCAACGGTGTACCTGATTCGAGGTAGCCTGCGAGGTTCTCCCGGAATTCACGGATTCCAATTTTGAGCGTTTCCATATTGTGTACTCTCTGTACACAGCATACCACAAATCCTACGCCCATAGCCAGCCGTGGGGTGTATCTCGCCCTTCTAACCCCGGAACGAAGAACCCGAGTTAAGCGGCTCGCCGTCGGAGCCCAGCTCATCTGCGATAGTAGGAAAGAGCCAGGATACATCGTTTTAGTTGTACTATGGGGCGCGCGTCGATAGCTGGATTCGAGCGAAATGAGGTTTCTTGCTGGAGGATCAACGCAATGAGCATCACCGCTGAAGAAATCAAGGGGATGTTAGACGTAGCTTTGCTCCCGCCGACCACCACGCCCACCGAAGTCGAAGCGCTGGCGCTGGTAGTGCGCAGTGAAGGGTTTGGCCAGATGTGTGTCAATACGGCTCACATCCAGCGAGCGGTCGCCGCCCTGAAGGGCTCTCGGGCCAAGGTCGTTGCCCCTGTGGGTTTTCCTCTGGGAGCGGTGAAAACGGAGATCAAAGTCTTCGAGACCGAACATGCACTGGCCGACGGCGCGGTGGAGATTGATATGGTCCTGAACCTAGGTGCGTTTCTCGGTGGCGACTTCAAATCTGCAGAAGCTGATGTGCGCGCAGTCGTCAAGGGCGCCGGCGGGGCCCTGGTCAAAGTTATTATCGAAACCCCCTTCCTGACGGACAAGCAGAAGGCCGACGCTTCACGCTTGGCGCAGGCGGCTGGCGCGGCGTTTATCAAAACCTGCACAGGATTCAGCCCAGATCCCTCCGCTCTATACGAGGACGTTCGCCTGATCCGCCAAACGGTAGGCCCCAGCATGGGGGTCAAGGCTTCCGGCCGGGTAGGTAGTTATTTTCGTTTTGCAGCCATGCTGGAAGCCGGTGCCAATCGCATCGGGCTTTCGTTGGAGCAGGCCCGCGAGATTCTTCGCGGTTGAGAGGCAGCACATCCCCGGTCCAGGTAGTTGATCCGGCATGTGTCCATGCGCCACGCCTCGACCCAGGAGCGACGCAGGATGAAAGCAGGGAGAGCAAACGCATTGACCAAAGACCGGCTTGCACGTAAAATAGTGCTGCACGAAATGAGGTGCACACATGAAAGCCAACATAACACTCAAACTGGATGTGGACCTCCTGCGGCAGGTTCGAATTATGGCCGCGGAAGAGGGCACATCGATTAGCGCGTTACTGGCCTCGCGGCTCGACAACATTGTGCGTGAGCGCCGAGCCTTCGACCGGGCGCGACGCCGCGCTCTGGCGCGGCTGCGCGAAGGATTTAACTTGCACTGGACTCCCCCCCGCTCGCGGGAGGAATTGCATGAACGATAAATGTTTCGTCGACACGAACATTCTCGTGTACGCACACGATCGTTCCTCGGGGGCCAAACACAAAACGGCACAACGCTTGGTGGGAGAACTTTGGAACTCGGGGCGAGGCGTCCTCAGTACACAGGTTCTACAGGAACTCTGCATCAGTCTTCGACGGAAAGCGCTGAGTCCATTGCCCTTGGCGGAGTTACGCAGATTAATTCAGGATTACTTCAATTGGGAAGTAGTCGTGAATACAAAGGAATCAAACCTCCACGCTCTTGATATCGAGGCCCGCTACAAGATTTCTTTTTGGGATGCCCTCATCATTCAAGCAGCAGAAACCTCGGGGGCAGAAGTCCTTTACTCCGAGGACCTGGCGGCTGGCCAAAGGTACGGTTCTGTTCGCGTCTTTAACCCTTTCTCCCAGACAATACCTTCCTCGCCCACAACGCACACCTCGTAATCCGGATGGCCGCGCTACGCCCCTTCTAAGCCGGCAAACTTCTGCGCGAAATCAATGCGTTTTTGGATGGAGGGATGACTGTGAAAGATGAACTCGATCCAGCGGTTGGGCTGGCGTTCTGCGAGGTTGAGTTCCGCCAGTTTTTCCATGCTGGAGATGAAGGGGGCGCGGGAAGCTATGGCCCGCAGCGCGTAAGCATCCGCTTGGCGCTCCATGGCGCGCGAGTAGGAGTTCACCGCCGGCAGTAGCAACAATGAAAGAACCGTGGTGACCAGCGCGAGGAGCGGCAGGTTGGCGAAATCCGCGGCGCCTTGGAATGCGAAATGCGGCCCCAGCCAGTCGAGCGTGCGGTGAATCAGGTAAAAACCCACAAATGTCGCGGCGCCCTGAAGCGCGATGCTCTGAAGGATGTGGCGGTGGACGTGGTGGCCAAATTCATGCGCTAACACCGCCTCCACTTCCTCATCCTGAAATCGCTCGAGGAGCGTATCCGAGAGGATAATCCGGCGCGTATTACCAAGGCCCATCAGCGCGGCGTTGGCCTTTTTGCTCTTTTCGCTGAGTTTCCATTCAAAGACGCCTTTTACGCGAGTGCCCGCGCGCCGGGAGAGTTCCAGCAAGCGTTCCGTCAAGGAAGGATTCTCCAGCGGCTTGACCTTGAAAAAGATCGGGAAGATGAGGACCGGAGCAAGGTTGGCAAGCAGCACAAAGAACGCGATAAAGACGATGGCGCACACAATCCACCAACGCTCCGGCCATCGGCGGATCGCGGCGTAAAGGAATTCCACCGCCAGCACGGCCAGCGTGCCCCCCACGGCGAGGCCTTTCAGTTGATCTTTCACCCAACCTCCCAGCGTAAGGTTGGAAAGTCCGTAGCGGTGCTCCAACCAGAATCCGCGGAGGAAATCGAAGGGGAGACCCGCCACTTGGGTGATGGCGCCGAAAATGCCCAGGTATATCAGCAAGGCGAGCCAGGGGCGCGGGCTGTAGTGCAGCGCCAGGGTTCGCAGCTCAACTGACCACCCGGTGAAAAGAAAGGCGAGAAGCAGAGCCAAGTCAACAAGGTAACCCGCGACACTCAGAATGCGCCCGGTGCGATGGTAGTGTTTGACGCGCGCGGAATCTTCGGCGCATTCATTGCTGCCCTTCCCGGAAGTTTCACTGTTCATGGCAAGCCTGAACCATTGCTTGGAGATTTTCGAACGGCACCGAGGGCAGAATCGAATTCGCCGCAGCGATAATGTAAGCATTCCCGAAGGGGCGGCCGAGGGTATCAATTGCCCTGCGCACCATATCTTTCACTTCTTGAGGGCTGTAGTCTTCCAGGCGCTGGTCATCGATTCCACCGCTGAAGGATACCTTTCCACCAAACTGACTGGCGACTTCCGCGAGATTCAAAGGACCCGGTTGCACCGGGTCCAGCACGTCCACTCCCACATCAATCAGGTCGGGGATGATGGGGGCGATATTGCCGCAACTGTGGAACAGAACGTCTTTTCCCCAGCGATGAACCTCCGCGAAAATGCGCCGGTAGTATTCCTTGAAATGCCGTCTCCACATCGCCGGTGAAATCATGAGCGTGTCTTGCGTACCCCAGTCATCGGAAAGGAAAATGGCGGAAATATCCGTTTTCCCCCATTCGCTGATCAAACCGATGGCGTATTCGGCTAAGGCTTCACAAAAGCGGCCGATTTCTTTCTCATTTGTATAAAGGTCCTCGAACACGCATTCCATGCCCCGCACGGCGCAAAGCCGTTCGAAGAATATGAGGTTGATGACGCCCACGCAGTACTTGCTGGACCCGTGTTTGGCCAGCACAGGAAACGCCGCGGCCAATCGTCCGGGCTCATGGGGGTCAGGCATTTGGTTGCGTAAGTAATCGTCAAGCTGGGACCAATCCTTGAGGGGATGACGGACCGGGTTCGCTCCTACTCCGCCCGCGGCATGTTTCCAGCCGATTCCCCATTCATCCACCCATTCCTTTTCTTGCATCAGAGCCTCAACGTTGCTGAGACGGCCGGGGCGATCGGGAGGTTGATATCCCAGGGCAAACTCATAAGGCTTAACAAAAATCACGTCGTCCGGAAACTGGCAAAGAAGATCTGCCAAAGCATCGTTATACCGAACAATCACATCCATCGAGAAGCGATTCAGGCGGGTGAGACAGCGCTCGGCCCCTTCTCTTCGTATGGCCTTCGTGACCCGCTCCTTGTTGGGTGGACTCGCGAATTGCGCGGCATCCACTCGTTCCTCGAAACGCGTCACGATATTTTCCATCGCGCTGAGAAGCATGGCCTGGAAGTCGGCAGGCCCCATTCTTGCCATAGACACCTCATTCCCCGCTGCCCCACAGGTCTGAACTGCCGGCCGTGGGGGGTTATCCTAATTTGACCGGAATTGATAAAGGCCGATACCAATTCGAACAACTTTCCCCTTCCTCACCAAATCGGTCAAGCAACTCTCTGCATCCTCTGTGACCAGAAAAGCTTAAACACAAAGGTCACTGAGATGCTCTGTGCGCTCTGTGTTAAAGCCTGAAAGGCGCGGAGGACACAGAGAGTTCCATTTTGGTTGCGGCCTCCAGCCGCGTCGCGCTACGCCGCCATCGCAATGCGCGTCATTTCCTCCAGCAGCGCTTTAACTTGCTCACGCGAGGGGGCTTCGGAATAAAGCCGGAGAAGGTTTTCCGTCCCCGAGGCGCGCACCAGCAGCCAGGCGGAATCTCCAAACCGTATTTTGGCCCCATCCAAATCTTCCACCGCCGTCACTTTCAGTCCGGCGACTTTCTTGAACTTCCCCTGCGCCACCTGCTTCACCAATCGTTGCGCTTTAGCGAGTTCAACCTCCAAATCCACGCGGCCATAAAAGTGCGGCCCGAACTCCCTGCTCAGGTCTTCCACCAGTTCGCCCAGGGTCTTTTTCTTTTCCGCCATCACTTCCGCCAGGAGGAGGGAGTTGAGGATGCCGTCGCGTTCCGGCAAGTGCCCCTTGATTCCGATGCCGCCGCTTTCTTCACCGCCAATCAAAACGTCGCGGTTCAGCATCAGCTCACAGATATATTTGAAGCCGATCGGTGTGACGTGCAGGGGCAAATGATGTTTGCGCGCCAGTTGGTCAACCATATCGGTGGTGGAGAAGGTCTTTACCACCTCGCCGCGCAACCCCAGGTCCTCGGTCAGGTGCTTGAGAAGAATGCAGAAAATCTTGTGCGAATCGATGAAGTCGCCCGTGCGGTCGATGGCGCCAATGCGGTCGGCATCGCCGTCCGTGGCAAAGCCGGCGTCGAAATTCCCTTCCCTTACAGCTTGGCGCAGGCCCTCCACGTGCGGTTCGATGGGCTCAGGGTTCAGGCCGGGGAAAAGCGGATTGTGCTCGGAGTGAATTTCGCGGTAGGGAATTCCCGCCTCGTTGAATAAGCGCGCAATGCAGCCGCGGCCCGACCCATACATTGGATCAATCACGAACTTCTGGCCGGAAGCGCGGATTTGGTCCAGATGGACCAGTTCTTTGAGCCGCTCGAGATAGGGAGTGATCAGGTCGACGCAGTCGATCGCAGCGGGCTTGACCTTGCGCGCCCGCGTGCGAGCGCGGTCGAGGCGATGCAGGTGGACTTCAATGCGATGAATAATCGCTGGCTCTGCCGAGCCACCATAAGGCGCTTTGAATTTTATGCCATTCCACCGGTAGGGATTGTGGCTGGCCGTGATCATGACGGCGCCGGCGGTTTGCCGCGCCACCACGGCATAACTGACCGCCGGAGTGGGAGTGCCAGTGTTCGCGAGCCACAGGGGTATCCCCGCGGCAGAAATCACGTCCGCAATGGCCCGGGCAAATTCCGCCGAGAGGAACCGCATGTCGTAGCCGACAATCAGACCGTGCGCCGGCTCGCTTTCTTCGCGGACGTACTGAGCGATGGCCGCCGCCACCCGGCGCACGTTGCTGAAGGTGAAATCATCGGCAATAACGCCTCGCCAGCCGTCTGTTCCGAACTTAATTTTGTCCATATCAGCGCTAAAGGTTAAAGGATAAAGGTTGAAGGGTAAAGGCTAAAGGGAAATGGAATAAGGATGAAGTATTAAGGATCACTGGAAGACCTTTTACCCTTTAACCTTCAGCCTTTAACCTTTGTCCGTCATATCTCTTACAGCAGCTTTTTCAACCCCGCCTTTTCCAGCGCCTGAACCGCCTTGCCCACATCTTGGGAACGGTCGCGCGCGCAGATAAGAAGGGCATCATCGGTCTCCACAATGACCAGGTCCTGAACGCCCACAGTCACCACAAAGCTGCGCTTCGCGACAATCATATTGCCGCGCGAATCCAGGCACAAGCTGCGCTCGGGCCGGACGTTGGCATCGTGATCTTTTGCCGAGAGGGCGTAAACCACCGCCCAACTGCCCGCGTCGTTCCATCCGATGTCGGCGGCGACGGCGTGGATGTCGGAGATCTTCTCCATGAGGGCATAGTCAATGGAGATCTTTTCGAATTGCGGGAAGAGGCGGCGAAAAGATTTGGCTGAGTTAACACCACCGGCTTTGGCCAGGTGCGCCAGTTGAGCTGCCATCTCGGGTTGATACTTGTTGAAATTCTCGAGCAGGGTGGAAGCTCGCCAGATGAACATGCCACCGTTCCACAAATAATGCCCGGAGGCGACGTAACGGCGAGCGACGGCAAGCGATGGCTTTTCCGTAAACTTCTCCACGCGGTAAATTTCCTGCCCGGCAATGCGTGCCTCGCGAGCGCCGACACGCACATACCCAAAACCGGTGTCGGGGCGGGTAGGCTTGAGGCCGATCAGCACCGACCTCCCTTCCTTCTGCGCGGTTTCGCAACCGGCGCGCAGCACGCGTAGAAACTCGGCGGGCTTGGCGATGATGTGGTCCGCCGGGAGCACCACCATCAGGCCTTGCGGGTCGCGGCGCAGGATTTCGTGCGCAGCCACTCCCAGCGTGGGTGCGGTGTTGCGCGAGGCGGGTTCCGCCACGATCTGCGCGCGGGGAATCTGCGGCAGGCGCCGGCAAACCTCATGCTGGATAAGTTCGTTGGTGTAAACGTAAGTGCGGTTCGGGGGAATGAGGGGGCGGAGCCGAGCCACGGTCTGTTCCAGAAGCGTGCCGTGGCCGAAGAGTTCCAGCAATTGCTTGGGATGCTTGCGGCGGCTCAGGGGCCAGAAACGCGTTCCACTGCCGCCGGCCATCACGACCGCGTAAGCGTGAGCGAAGACCGATTTTCGCGCCATGGCAGTTCACTCGAATACAATCTGGCGAATTTTCTCCGCGGGAATTCCTCGCCGCTTCAAGGGCGCGCGGAAATCCTTTTCGATGTCAGGTACATAAAACTTCAAGAGCTTGGTGTCAAGCCCTGGCATCAGGCGATAGAGGTTGGCGGCGGGCGGAATCAGCCAGGTTTCGCCGGGGCGATAGGCCAACCAGCCCGCCTCATTTTCCATGCGCCCTTCGCCTTCCAGAATCGAAAGGACCTCAACCCTCTCAGGCGAGCTGTGGAAAGTTGCCGCGTGGCAAATGCATAGTTCCTCGAGGGCGAAGAAGCGGCTGGCAAGAACGAATCGGCGCGCGCCGTACTTCTCTTGGCATTCGACCCGCGGCGAGTCGCGCTGGGGCGGGAGGTCCGGGCGAATAACCTCAAGCCCTTTTTCCAGATGCAGCGGGCGCGGTTTACCATCCAAGCCGGGCCGGCCAAAATCATCCAGCCGATAAGTGAGATCGGAATTTTCCTCGACTTCGAACAGCAGCAGGCCGGGCCCCAGGGCGTGGATCATCCCCGGAGGAAGAAATACGGCTTCCTCCGGCTGCGGCCAGAAGCTTTGCAGGAAGTCGCGCGAGGTTCCGTTCTTGAACGCATGGGACAACTGCTCCTTGGTCACGCCAGGCTTCAGCCCCAGGAGAATCGCGGCGTCGGGATCCGCCTTCAAGAAATACCACATCTCGCACTTGCCCACGTTGCCGGGATCGTGCAGGGCGGCGTAAGCGTCATCGGGATGAACCTGCACGGAAAGCCAGTCGCTGGTAAAGATGTACTTGGCGAGAAGCGGAAAACGGCAGCCCGGCCAGGACTTCCCGTGCAACTCCGGACCGTATTTTTCCGAAGCCTCGGCCAGGGTCATTCCCGCCGCGGGGCCATTCAGAAAGGTCGAAAGATCATCGGTGACCCACACCTCGCCGATACGCTGATTGAGTCCGCCCCCTGCTTTTGGGGATTTCGGCGCAGAAAAGAGCGGCGACAGATCCCGCCGACCCCAGATTTTTGGCTTGAAGATATTAGAGAGCTGGACGGGGCCATTGAAGGTGGACATTTTATATCAGAATTTGGAGAAAAACGCCGCCATCCGCCTTAACCCTTCGTCAATTTGAGCTAGAGATGTCGCGTAGGAAAGCCGAACATGCTGCTGGGTTCCAAAGGCGGGGCCGGGCACTACGGCGACATGAGCTTCTTCCAGGAGTCTTTCTGCCAGCACGGTGGTGTCGGCCAAGCCATCACGATTCAGGTAAGCCGAGATATTGGGATAGGCGTAGAAGGCGCCTTGCGGCAGCGTGCACTGGACGCCGGGAATGGCGCGCAGGCCTTCCACCACGCGGTCGCGGCGGCGGCGGTACTCGGCCAGCATGGCGCGCACGGAATCCTGCGAGGCGCGCAAGGCTTCCACCCCGGCTTTCTGCGCGATCGAGGTGGGATTGGAAGTCGAGTGGCTCTGGAGCTTCAGCATGTTGGCAAGAAGCTTGGTGGGGCCCAGGGCGAATCCCACCCGCCAGCCCGTCATGGCATAAGTCTTGGAAAGTGAACCCACAATCAGAAGATGCTCGCGGTCCTTTGCACTCCCCAGGGAAAATGGCGGATCATCATAGAGAAAGTGGCAATAGCACTCATCGGACAGCAAGAGAACCTTATGCCGCGCCGCCACCCCCAAGAGCCGTTCCATTTCCTCGCGCGAGATCACCGCGCCGGTGGGATTGTTGGGCGAATTCACCACAATCATCCTGGTCCGCGACGTAATGAGCTTTTCCACGGCTTCGGCCCGCACAGCGAAATTCTCCGCCTCGTCAGTTTCGAGAAACACCGATTTGCCGCCGGCGTAATGGATGATATCGAGGAAGGAGACCCAGTAAGGAACGGGCAAAATCACTTCATCCCCGTCATTGAGCATCGTCACCATGGCTTCGAAGATGGCCTGCTTGCCTCCTACGGTTACCAGGCATTCCTCGACGGAGTAATGGGAGCCAAAGTCCTTGGCGTGCCGGTCCACCAGGGCTTCCTTCAGTTCCCGGGTGCCGCCGGTGGGCGTGTATTTGGTGAAGTTTTCTTCCAAAGCGCGGACTGCGGCCTGCTTGATGTGATCGGGTGTGGGGAAGTCGGGTTCCCCGGCGCCGAAGTCAACCAGCTTGACACCGGAGGCACGCAGCTTGTCGGCCTTCTGCACGACCGCGGCGGTCGAGGAAACCGAAATCCGTGAAATGCGCTCGGAAAATTGCATCGAAGCTTACAGCCGACAGCTAACCGCCAACAGTCACTATGATCTGTCGGCAGTAAGCTGTGGGCTTCCCTTCATGCTTTGCCCTGAAAGACCTTCTGATGAAGCCGTTCTTCCACCAGCGCCGGAACCAACCCAGTAACGGAGCCGCCATGCTGAAAGATCTCCCGCACCAAGCGCGAACTGACGTAAGTGTAGGCAAGGGCCGGCATCAAGAACACCGTTTCCAGATCGGGTGCGAGTTTGCGATTCATCAGCGCCATTTGCAGCTCATACTCGTAATCTGTGAAAGCTCGAATGCCCCGCAAGAGTACCTGCGCCTGCTTCTGCCGCGCGTAATCCACCAGCAACCCGCTGAAAGTATCGACCGAGACATTGGGGATGGAATGAGTCGATTCCCGGAGCATTTCCACCCGCTCAGCCACCGTAAAAAGCGGGTTCTTATCGAGATTGGTCAGCACCGCAACGATGAGCCGGTTGAAAAGCTGGCTCCCCCGCTCGATCAAATCGAGGTGACCATTCGTGATCGGATCGAAAGATCCGGGATAAATTGCCAGAATCTCAGCCATGAATTGAAAGCGCCCGAAACGTGCACCAGCTTTCAATTCATTCTAGCGTCGGAGCGGGAAAGTTGTAAACGGGATTCTGGGCGAAGCAGCGCGGCGTCATACTACACGACTCGCTTGGGCAAACACTTGTCGCGCACCCAGGTCTCCAACATTTCTTGCCCCCTGAGGGACAAGAAAATCGATGCGAGCCTCGTGCTCATGCAGCAGAGCACAACGTAACGGCCACGATAAGTAGATGTATGTTTGAAGAAGTAAAACAGTATGCCCCTCAGCTTCAAGCTCTGTACCAGACCACAGCAAAAATATAATTCCTTTGAGCTGTGCGACTTCCTTGCGAAGTCGTGCTATTTTATCCTTGGTTCAGCGAAGGTCTTCCCGGATAAGTCTTGTGAGGGATCACGAGAGGGGCCAAGGGACCTGTATGGAATGTAAGGACCGGCAACCTAAGCAACCGAGCGGGCCTTCGTTCGAGGAGTTGAGTAGACTTCCGGACGGGGACTTAATGAGGCATCTCAAAGCTGGGCACAACGATGCGCTCGCCGTGCTGTTTGATCGCTATCACCGTCTCATTTTGAGTGTGGCTTTCAGGATCCTCCGCGACGTGAGCGAGGCGGAGGACGTGATGCAATCCATCTTCCTGGAGATTTGGAAGGCGGCGGGACAATTCGACGCCTCGCGAGGCACTACGAAGGTATGGCTGTTGCAGTACGCGTATCACCGCAGCATGAATCGCCGACAGTACCTCCGGAGGCGCGGCTTCTATGATAAGGGCCAGGTAGACGACGGCGAATCAAATCCGGCAGAAACGCCACTCAGGACCCCTCGACCGGGTCAGTTGGCTTGCCCCGAAATCTATAGCTTGGTTCACGGAGGCTTAGATAGCCTGAATCATCCTCAGCGACGTACGCTCAAGCTGGCGCATTTCGAGGGAATGTCGCTCAAAGAGATCGCACAGTATACTGGAGAGTCCTTGGGAAACGTGAGACACTACTATTATCGCGGCCTTAGCCACCTGCGTTCGTTGTTGCTAGGTGGGAATGGCAGGAGAAGCGGCAAAGGGCCCCAAAAAGCGAAACACGAAATTGTTGGTCGAGGTGCCGCCGATGCTGAGCTATAACTTATTGAAGCGGTTGTGCCTGTTGGGTCGCAGCAATCAGCTCTCACCAGATGAACACAATCAGTTGCTTGAGCATGTAGAGCAGTGCCAGTGTTGCCGAGCTGCTTATGAGGAGTTCTCACTCACGCTAGGCGGATTACAGACAGGCGAACCGGACGACTGGAACGGTGCTCTCCTGTCTCAGATCGAGGAACCCGGTCTCCGGGAGCGATTCTTCAAGCGCGCGAGTGCCGAAGGAATTCGATTCTCCGAGGGGGTGCAGAACCGGCATAGCGTTACGCGATGGGAGTTCCCGCGCCTCATTCCCGCATGGCGGTGGGTGGCCTTGGGCACCGTGCTTGTGGTTGTGGTGGGCATGGCGGGTTACCGCGCTACCCACAGAGGCAAGGGGCGCTCCCTCGAGGCAGTTTCGCAATCGCAGCAAAAGACAGCCGTAAATTCGCAAGGCCACAACACTAAAGACGGGCTAGAGGCGAAGCTCACCGAACTTCAGGCTATCACTGAGGCTTCCCAAGAGACGATTTTGAGCCTGAAGGGTGAGAACGCACGGATGCTCATGCGGATCGGGGCTCTGCAGGAGAAGCTCATGACCGGCCAGGCCGAAAAACAGGGCCTTCAACAAACACTCGCGCGCCTGAGCGATATGAACTCGCAACTGGCGAGCCGAAGTGATCAGAATGCTCAGCTCCTGGCGCGAACCAGGGCAGAGCTTGAAGAGATACGAGCCGATAGAACGGCGATGGAGGCGAAGATAGCAGAAGAAAAAGCAGAGGTAGGCACGCTTTCCCAGCGACTGGAGTTGCAGAATGCAAGCCTCGACCGCGAGAGGGAATTGCTCGCGGCAGGACGTGACATCACGAATCTTATGGGCGCCCGGAATCTTCACATCATCGATGTCCATGATGCAGACGGATGGGGCAAGAACAAAAAGTCCTTTGGAAGGATTTTCTATACGGAAGGCAGCTCACTCATCTTCTATGCCTTCGATCTAGATGAGAAGAAGCTGGCCCATGCCAAGTACTCCTTTGCAGCCTGGGGAGAGCGCCTCGGCGAACCCGCTTCTGTAAGGAGCCTCGGCATATTTTATACGGACGATAAGGAACAGAAGAGATGGATCCTGAAGGTTGACGACCCTCAAGAGCTTGCCGAAATTGACTCTGTGTTTGTGACTCTCGAGCCTCACAACGGCGGCAACAAACCGCAAGGCCAGAAGATTCTTTATGCGTTTCTACGTGGCAAAGCAAATCACCCCTAGCTGGGCTGGCGGCAGAACTCACGGTTGACTCGTGACGGTGGATTAATCCGGATAGATTGAAGTGATTCCACCTGAATCTCAGTGCGCGTTTGTCCTCCCCCGTTTAAACCCTAGACTGTCGGTCCGTCGCCATCCATTTTCCACACTCATCTTTGGTACAACTCGCCGTCCATTGCGGCATACATAGTTGAATAAACTTGTCCGTGACGAAGGAGTGATGCCGATGAACACCCGCCGTACCACATTCATTTTGGCCGGTTATCTTTGCCTTTTCCTATACTGGCTTGTGATGCCGCTGCAGGCTCAGACGGTGAACGCGTCGATCAATGGAAGGATCTCGGACCCGCAGGGCAACGTCGTGCCTGGGGCCGAAATAACAGCGGTGAATACAGATACAGGCGTAGAATACCCTACAAAGACCAATGGTAGCGGCATTTACGCCTTCATCGACCTCCCCCCGGGCCTGTATCGACTGGCCGTGCGGAAGGAGGGTTTCAAGGAAATCAATAAGATGGGCCTCGTTCTACACATCCAAGACACCATCCAACAGAATTTCTCCCTCGAAATCGGCTCCGTATCTCAGTCCATCACCGTTACGGGTGAGGCGCAGATGATCAATGTCAATTCGGCGGAGATGAGCACGGGCATACCACAGCGCGAATACAACAATCTCCCTTTAGTCCAGACCAACCGCATGCGATGCCCAGCCACATTCGTATACTTGGCGCCGGGTGTCTTAGGCAGTGTGACAGCTGTTACTGGGACGGACTATACTGGAGCAACTAATCAGATCGGGATAAGCGGGGGCCAGTATTACAACACCGAGATCCTGATCGATAGCATACCCGCTGGATATGACAGCCAGATCGGTAACTTTACGGAGAGTTCTCCGCCAACGGACGCCGTTAGAGAATTCGCGGTAATAACGAGCCAAATGTCGGCGGAATACGGACATACGGGTGCTGGCGTCGTCAACTTCACACTGAAGTCCGGGACTAATCAGTTTCACGGGGATGCATACGAATATGCGCGTAATACCGTATTCGACGCTCGAAGCTACCTTGCGCCCACACGCGGGATCGAGATACAGAACGAGTTTGGGGGCAGCGTGGGTGGGCCGGTGAGGCTTCCCAGGTACAACGGCACGGACCGCACGTTTTTCTATTTCACCTATGCAGGCGCACGCCATGCCGGCCTCAATACGGTGACGCAAAGTTTCATCCCCACTGCCCAAGAGCTCGGGGGGAATTTCAGCGGGCTGCTCAATGCAAGCGGCAATGTCGTGCCCATTTATGATCCGGCGACAACCACCTTGAACGCGTCAGGAGTATACACACGAACTCAATTTCCTGGAAACATCATTCCCACGAACCGGATGGATCCTGTGGCTCTCAAGGTGGCTCAATATTACCCGGCTCCGAATGTTTCCGGTTCTTCGAACATCTATCAGGGCTTTACAGGCGATCTGAAGTTAAATGAGACTGCAATCACTGCCAAGATGGACCATAGCATCTCCGACCGTAACAGACTTAACGGCTCATTTACCTTCACCACCATCCCGCGTTACACCCTTGGGAACCCATTTCCGGGGCCAATCAATTCCGGCGATACCCAGGTCGTCACAACCCGCACAGCGAGGTTCTCAGATGTTTGGACTCTCAAGCCCAACCTGGTTAACGACTTTACTTTCGGCTTCGACAGGTTTCGAAATCCGTTCTATCCCCTGAGCCAAGGGGGGGGCTGGCCGCAAAAATTAGGCATTACCGGCCTCCCCACCGGCAGTGCCTTCCCGGTCTTCAGTTTCACCAATGGCTATTCACCCTTGAGCCAAAGTTATATGGTGGATAATATCGAACAGGGGACGATCTTGAAGGATCTCGTCAGTTGGGCCCTGGGAAAGCACCTCCTCAAGTTCGGTATCGAGGCGAGGAGATACGAGCCGAACAGTAGAACTCTTTCGAACGATGCCGGTACGTTCAATTTCACTAACCACGAAACCGCCTTGCCCAGTAACTTGTCTGCCACGGGTGATGGTTTTGCTAGTTTTCTCTTAGGGCAAGTTGACAGTGCCAGCGTAAGCTATCCGTCAGAAATAGGAACGCGGAAACCGTATTGGGGGTTCTTTATGCAGGACGAATTCAAGGTAGTACCCAAGCTAACGCTCACCTTGGGCTTACGCTACGAGTTCGACGAGGCGCCTTGGGAAGCCCACGATCAGTCCAGTGCGATGAGCCTGACCACGCCTAACCCAGCGGCTGGTAACATCCCCGGGGCGCTAATCTTCGCCGGCTCGGGACCCGGGAGAACCGGCACGCGCGCCTTGTCGAACACCGATTACTCAGCCTTGGGCCCCCGCTTCGCGCTCGCCTGGCAACTGAACAATAAGACAGCAGTTCGCGGCGGTTATGGAATTTACTATTCCACAAGTTATGTAGGTCTTGGGGCAGCCGGATTCACCATCTCTGGCTCGGAGGTGTCCGCCAACAATGGCGTGTCTCCAGCTTTTCTTTTGCAGAATGGCTTCCCCCAGAATTTTCCGACGACGCCCTCGACTAGCCCGAGCTTTTCAAACGGCCAAGGCACCAGTTTCTACCAACCTACAACCGGAAATATGCCCCGCACGCAGAATTTCACCATCGGAATACAGCGGGAATTGAGTAACCACGTCATGATCGAAGCTAATTACATAGGAAACCACGGAACGCGGGAGGTAGCAAACCAGTTGGTCAACATCAATCAACTCAACGACAAGTATCTGGCGTTGGGTTCTTTACTGAGCCAAAATATCAATTCGGCGGCGGCGACCGCGGCCGGAATCTCCATCCCATATTCGGGCTTCACAGGGTCGGTGGCTCAGGCCCTTCGACCATTCCCCCAATATCTAACGCTTTCAACCCAGGCTAAAGCAGGGAACAACGTTTACAATGCCTTCGAAACCGGCATAAGAAAACGGCTGTCAACGGGCCTATCACTGGATGCGCACTACGAGTTCTCGAAGAATCTTGGCTATACGAGCTCCGCATTGAGTGGAGGTGCGGGCTTGGACGGGAACATCGGGCAAGATACTTACAACGCTAAAAACGAGCGTACTATTTTACCGACCGATGTTACCCATGCTTTGCTGATCAACTACACATATGATCTGCCCTTCGGGCCCGGCAGAAGATCCCTGAATGGAAGCGGAAAATTCGACAAATTTGTACTTGGAGGATGGGATTTTTCTGCGATTCAGACTTATCAGAGCGGGACGCCGCTTGTTATTAGCATGAACAACAGTCTCCCGATCTTCAACAGCGTGCTTCGGCCCAATCGTGTCTCGGGTGTGCCGGTTACTGTTCCCGGCGTCAGCAACAGCAATATTACTGCATCCAGCACTCGCTTCATCAACCTGAGTGCCTTTGCCGCTCCCCCTGCTTATACGTTCGGCACGGCCCCCCCCGAGATCCAGGATCTCCGCAACATGCCCGTATTAAATGAGAATCTTTCCCTCATCAAAGTGACCCCCATTACCGAACGAACCTCGCTTAAGTTTATGGCAACGTTTCTAGATGCTTTCAACCGGCATCGCTTCGGCAGCTTCGTTACGAACTTTAGCAATTCCACTTTTGGAGAGGCCACAAGCACGAGTAACCCGAGGTATATCCAGCTCGCTATGCAATTGACATTCTAGTCATTTTCGGGACTCGCTTATTCCTCAAAGAGAGGTTCTTCGAGGAATAAGCGGGTTTTCTTGCTGATTGGTGCGTTAGCCCTTTCTACCCTCAAGTTGATGGCGTGGGCAAGTCCTATTCACATCTCGATCAGTGGAGCAGCTAAAGAGGAGGCTCTTTGATGGGTAAGCGGGTTTTCTTGCTGCTTAGTGCGTTAGCTCTTTCTACCCTCAAGTTGATGGCCTGGGGAGGCCCTATCCACATCTCGATCACTGGAGCAGCTTATGAAGCTTTGCCTGCTTGGCAACGGGATATTTGGTCTGGCCAGCGAGTGGCCCTTGTCAATCGATATTGCTTGATTCCCGACATCGCCGGAATGCCAGAAAATCGTGCCGAACTCATGCCTTACACTATCCTCCCCAACGGTGAGCGTTTCTCACACTTACCCCTTGGGCGTCGACAAGACGCCTATCTCATGGAATATTATTTTGAAAAGGCTATCGAACTTCTAAAAGCCGGAGATCTTGATGGCGCGAGCCGCTATGCTGGGTGCCTGCTGCACTTCCTCGAAGACTCTGGCTCTCCCGCACACACGATGCCGGGCGACAATCAGCTAGGGTTGCTCAAGGACCTGATACCAACACCGGAAGAACTTATCGACAGGCCTTTGCACGGCCTCGTTGAGGACGGCGATGTAAAAGTCGACCTGAAAGATTACAAACCACGGCTTTTGGGCACATCCTCAGCAGAGGCGGTTTTCAATCTTATTGAGCGCTTCAATCCCATGGTTCGCAACGCACGCGCCCAGATCATCCCTATTCTCGAGGGCGTCTTTGACCATAATTCTACTAAAGTGGATGAGGGACGCCTTCGAGCTGCGACCATGGATGCTGAAGTGGTGGCTGACGCCTTATATACGATTCTCTCCATTGCCAAGGATCGGTTTGATCCCGCCCAAGTAGCGACGCTCAAAGTTTGCAATCTGAGTTCGGTGACTCCGCTTGAGGTGATTAACCAGTCCTATTTTCCACAATTTACTTACTTTTCTAATCCCTATTTTGGCTACCCCCTCCGGGACGCAACGCTGGAGGGGGGCACGGTCAGGCGGCCGCTGATTTTGAGCGTGGTTGACAACGGGAGCGTCACGCAGAAAACTTTCTCCCATGGCATTGGCCTTGGGACCTACAGCCGCCTTACCTATGCGCTTCCCGAAAGGGTCTATGATCGCTTCGAATGCCTTGTCGGACTTCAGCCCATTCTAGGGAGCCGAGGAGCAGTTATTTTCACAATTTATGCCGACGGGGCGGCAATCTATAGGAGCGGCCTGATGACCGGGCAGGACCCGGCGCAGAAAGTATCCCTTCGGATTTGGGGTATAAGGGATTTGTCGTTTAGCGTGGAGGCCCGAACTCAGGCCAAAGACAGTAACTATGCCGTGATCGCACAGCCGACGCTGTTCAAGATGGAAGGGCCTCCCCCAACCAACCTGGTATCCAGTGTGCTGCCCACCCAATAGATGGACAATTGACGGGGGTTCGGTTTAGGCCTGAGCATGTCCCGCAAACTTCCCGGTTTGACTTTGCATCCCAGCCAACAGCAAATTCGGCGGTGGTTGAGCGCGCATCCCCCGCCCTCGGTTCACCAGAGCCGAAGGTTGAGCCGGAGATGTGGAGGCACGCTGCTAGTGCAGAATTCCGTGGGTGGCAATTACATTACTTTTTATGTCGTCGTCGACGCGCCGGTGAGGGCGCACCCATGGACACCACTGTGTGCACCACCCACGAACCCGTGGCGAGAAATCCGGGCTAGAACCCGATGCGCAGCGCAATACAAAGCGCCAGTGCGCCGGCAAAGCTGGTGCCGGCAAAATTGACGATGCCGTTGGTGATCAGGCCGCGCCGTTCGAGCGTGGCGCCCAGCAGACTGTCGAGCAGGTTCCCGGCCACCGCGGCGGCAAGGGCAATGACGGCGCATCCTTTACCACACAAGCCCATGGCGAAGGTGAGCGCCACGACCAGCGCCGATGCCAGCGTGCCCGCGATGCTGCCTCCCACGCTGATGCCGCCGTCTTCTCCGGCAGGCACCGGCTTGAAGGTCGTGATCAGGTAGGCGCGCTCGGAAATATATTGGCCGATCTCGCTGGAAACGGTGTCGCCCGTAGCTTCCGCAAACGCTGCGATCAACGCCAGCAGAAAGGCGCCTTGGTGATGGGTGGTGATAACCAGGACGGAGAAAAACGCTCCCACCAGTGAGTTCGCCAGGGCTTCGCGCCAACTCCGGGCGCCCCCGCGCTTTTCCGCCACGCCACGTGCGGCTTTCCGCGCGTAACCTAATCGAGTGGCTACGGATCCGATTAAGAAAAACGCAAACATCAGGAGAAAGCTTTTGTAGCCCCAGCCCAGATAGACCGCCACGCCCAGCAGAAACCCGCAAACCGCGCCCGAGCGATTGACCATCTTCAGGCCGAGGGCTAACACCGCCAGCGCGAGATTGACGGCCGCGGCCAGCACGATGCGGCGGCCGAGGTAGGGCAGGTTGCTGTCCAGAGCGCTGCGCTCGACGAAGTACAGGCAATACAGGAAGGCGCCCGCTACCAGCGGAACCGTGGCGTTGTCATCCAGGCGGATCGGAATGGACTCCACCATCGCGCCCACCAGTGCGGCGGCCGCGCAAATCCTCAGGGCGACGTCGGGTGCGACCGCGGGGGCCACCCAGCGCGTCAAAACGTAGGCGCCCGCCGTGCCGGCCACGACGAATCCCAGCCAGCCTGACCAAGTCTTTCGGTGATTCCAAGGGAGCGCTGGGCCGCCCAGCGCGCCGCCGGTGACGCTTGCCATGCCATCTCCCAAGGCCATGATGGCCCAAGTGGCGCCCACAATTTGCAGGTCGTGGCGGTAAAGAAGGATCAGCACCAGTACCGAGAGGGGATAGATGACAATGCCGGTCCAGTCGCCAACGCCGGGCGCGGTGGCGGGGCTCTTGCGCAGGTCCGCCCCCAGGCGAGGCAGAACGACAACGTTGAAAAGCAGCGCTAACAGCGCGCACCCAGCGGCTTGCCTCCAGGTGAGGTACGGCAGTAGGAACGCGAAGATCAGCATGGACATGTGCACGATCTTGCGCGTGGAGAAAAGCGGCGCGCCCGGCGCCGCGACGGCAGTGGCGATTTCCGGCATGTTTTGTAACGCCGTCTTCCAGGCGGCATTTTCCGCTGCCGGCAAGAGGCCGGCGCTTCTCGAGAGGGGCCACGATGTTATGCCGCCCGCAATGGGTTTATCGCGGGATGACGGGCGGCGTCCTCTCCCTCAGCATCTTCAGGAGGCCCTCTTCCAGGGGAGACGTCCAGTAGCCCAGTTCACGAATTGCTTTGGTGCTCGAGTAGACCCAATCGTGTTTGAAGATTTCTACGACGCTGGGAGTAAGTTGAGGAGAATGGCCGAACGCGCGGGCGCGCAGCAGCTCCATAGCGCCTACGAACTTCCCTACGGCAAAGGGAAGATGGCGCACCGGATGCCGGACGTGCGTGAAATCCGCCAGGATACGGAAGAAGTCGTTGAGCGAGCGGTTATCTCCGCCCAGCATGTATTCCTCCCCCACCTTTCCCTTCTCGAGAGCGGCCAGATGCCCGTCAACAACGTCAGCCATGAATGCAAAGCTCCAACGCTGCTTCCCCGAGCCCAGTAGGCCCGGGAATTTCCCAGCGAGGTACTGATCGATCATTCCCCCTACCAGATTGCCCTCGGTTTTGGGGCCGGGCCCGTATATGACGCCGGGAAACGTCACGATGACGGGAAAGCGCCGCAGCCCCTCGCTGCGCAGCCACTCGAGGGCGCGCGCCTTGGATTCTTCATAGGCGTCGGAAAACGGACCGGCATGGTGCAGCCCCTCGCCAGCGTTCACATCCGCGGACGGTCCGAGCGCTATGAACGAGGAGGCGTATACGACCCGCTGCACACCCGCCTGTTCAGCGGCTTGCAGCAAGTTCTGCAAGCCCTCCACATTGACGCGCCAGAAATCGCGGTGGTCGCGCACCCACATCTTGACGAGTGCGGCGGTGTGAATCACCGCGTCGATGCCTTGGAGCGCTGAGCGCAACGCCTTGCGGTCGCGCAAATCACCGATGGCAACCTCGCAGCGGCTCGTCGCGGGGTCGAATTCCAAACGCTTGGCGTCGCGCACCAACACGCGGAAGGGCCGGCGCCGCTCGATGAGTTCCCGAGCGATCCCCGAGCCAAGATAACCAGTAGCGCCAGTCAGAAGAAGCATCGGGTCATCGGATCATCGGGCCATTTAACCATCGAGCCATATGGAGATTGGTTCATTGAGTCAATGTCCTTTCAATGGTTCAATGACCCGATGACTCAATGAGTCAATCTTACCAAATCTCTAACCCCGGCTAACGAATCAAGTATGCCCCAGCCAGGCCCAAATGGCCAACCATCATCATCCAGTACATGTGATGCCAGGAAGGATGGTTTTCGCCCTCGGTCACCAGCCGGTGCGGATCCTTGTTAATCAAGTAGGCGACGTATGCGCCCCAAGTCACCATAATGACGCTTAAGACGAGAATGGCCACCGGATTGCCGCTGAGCAGGTGAAGCGCGAGGCCCAGCGGCAACATCAGCCACGGCAGTATGAATGACGGGGTGATGGCGCGCGCGCTCCAGGTGGCTCCGTATTTCACCGGCAAGGTAATGCACCCCGCCGCGCGGTCGCCTTCGATATCCGCGAAATCCTTGGTGGTGGTCGCGCCCAGGAGAAAAACGAAATAGATAGAGCCAATGTACCAGGGCTCAATCGAACTGAGCACTGTCGCCACCGCCGCCCATCCCGCCACCTTCAGCAGGCAACCGCGAATGAGGGCGATGATCAGGTTTGATCCCACCGGGTGCCGCTTCAAGCGCACGGGGGGCGCCGAATACGCGACGGTGGCGAGCGCGGCAATCACGTAGATCACGAAAGTTTCGCGATTCACCACCGCCACCATCGCCAGCGCCAGAGCGTAAGCCGCCGCGGTGAAGATCCACGCCTGCCGCAGCGTGAGCTCGCCCGAGGGAAGCGGCCGGTGCGGCTTGTTGATGCGATCGTTGGTGAGGTCGCAGATTTGGTTCAACCCGTTGGAAGCGGCGTTCAGCACTCCCGCGGCGAGCACCGCCAGCATGACGCGGACGGGATGAAAGGCGGCGTGCGTGGCCCCATAGCCCAATAGGGAACCGGAAAAAATCCCGGTCATGGGTGGAACCAAGGTGAAAGGCCGGGCAAACGTCCAGTAGGTGCGCAAGGAACTCATCTGCGCGTATTTTCATTCTTCCCTGAAGGGCTGACAAGCGGAATGTGGATGGTAGATGGTAGATGGTAGGTCGTATATGGGAAAAAACCCTCCCTACCACCTTCCGCTTCCCCGCCCCACCTACCACCTACGACCTACCACCTACCTTCTTAATGCCGCGCGCCTTGACACGGTCGGCAAGGCTGCGCCATGCTGGAAACTCCATGACGCTCACGCCGATCTCGGTGGTCTGCCCGCAATGTGGCTCCGGCGACGTGCTTTATTCCTGCAAGCCGGAGTGCTGCTACAACCACGTTTGCAACAATTGCTACACCACATTTGAGTTGGAGACCACAAAGGTGGGGGAAGTCGTGGAGAATTTCGAAATCCCCCCCGACCCCGATCCCAGCGCGCCGACGGCCCCCTGCGCGCGGTGCCACGAACCGAGGGTCTTCGCCATCGGCGACGCCGACCCACCGCCTCAATTCGTGTGTGCGGCCTGCAAAGCCCTGCTCACGCTCGGATACTCGGAAATTGCGCCGGCGTAAGCGGCCTTTGGTCCCCCTCGCGCGCCCCGCTCGCCAAAGCAGCTCGGGGCAGGAAGCGTTGTATACTTCGAATGTTCATGAGCTCCCCATCCGCGCCGGTTCTCGGCGAAAGCCCTCCGAAGCGATTCGCCTTCACCGCAAGCGCTCTGGTCCTGCTCATCGCGGCAGCCAAGTTCCTGGTGCACCTATATGCCGGCCGGCACTACGGGTATTTCATTGATGAACTGTATTACCTCGCGTGCAGCCGGCACCTGGCCTGGGGCTACGTTGATCAACCGCCGCTGATCGCGGTGATCACTTGGCTGGCGCGCTCGCTGTTCGGTGAACCGTTGCCGGCCATCCGGTTTTTTCCCGCCGTTGCCGGCGCTGCCGAGGTTGTTCTCACCGGTCTGATGGCACGCGAACTCGGCGGAAAGCGCTTCGCCCAGGGTTTGGCTGCCTTGGCGGTCCTGGTCGCACCGGGAATTCTTGCCGCCGACAGCCTGCTGACCATGAACGCGTTCGAGCCGCTGTTCTGGCTGGGTTGCGCCTACCTGTTCATCCGCATCGTCAAGACCGGCGACCAGAAACTCTGGGTCTGCTTCGGCATCTTGTCGGGAGTCGGCCTCGAAAACAAATATTCCATGCTAATCTTCGGCGCCGGTATCGTGGTGGGGCTCTTTTTGACCCCGCAGCGCCGCGCGCTCTTGAGCCCCTGGATCTGGGTGGGCGGCGCGATCGCCTTCCTGATCCTCCTCCCGAATTTTCTGTGGAACATCCAGCACCACTTCCCGTTTCTGGAACTGCACGCCAACATCCAGCGCAGCGGGCGCGATGTGCCGCTCGGACCGCTGACCTTCTTCGCCCAGGAAATTCTTACGATGCTTCCTTTAACTCTGCCCATATGGCTCGCCGGCCTTTGGTTTTTCTTTTTCTCCAAACCGGGCAAGCTGTTTCGCGCGCTGGGCTGGGCATGGATTTTCACAGCGGCCGTCATCGTGACGCTGAGCCCGCGGATCTACTACCTTTTTCCTGCCTTTCCGCTTTTGTTTGCGGGCGGCTGCGTGATGTGGGAAGCATGGCTGGACCATGCGCGGTATCAATGGGTGAAGCTCGCCTATGCCGCCTTGATGGTGGTGACCGGCGCTGTATTTTCGCCTCTCGTCATTCCGGTTCTGCCGCCCGAGACCTACATTCGATACACGCGGGCGCTGCATCTCCAGGCGCCCAGGATCGAGAGGCACAAGCTCGGCCCCCTACCGCAGCTTTTCGCTGACCAGTTCGGTTGGGAAGAGATGACGGCTACGGTGGCGCGCGTTTACAATAGCCTGCCACCGGAGGTTCGTGCCAAAACTGCTATCTTCGGCCAGAATTACGGGCAGGCGGGCGCCATCGACCTCTTCGGTCCGAAATACGGCCTGCCGCCCGCAATCAGCGGGCACCAGACTTATTTTTTCTGGGGACCACGCGACTACACCGGGGAGAGCATGATCGTAATGGCGGGACGTCAGGAAGATCTCGAGCGGCGTTTCACCAGCGTGCAGAAGGTTGCTAGCGTTTATCACCCTTACTCCATGCCCGACGAGCACTTTGACGTCTTCTACTGCCGCAGCCTCCGCCAGCCCCTGAAGGACATCTGGCCGCAAGTCAAGAATTGGGATTGAAGAGTGTGCATCTGACCCTGGTTGACCGACGCTAAAGGCAATACTATTCACATAAGAGGTTTGAGGAAATTATTCAGAATAGCCGGAAGCTGACTTCCACCTCCACTTGAACCGGCACGGCGACGCCCTGGCGCAGAGCGGGTTTGAATTTCCACGTGCTCACGGTTTTCACCGCCTCCTCATCCAGGCCCATGCCCAAAGGCTTGGCAATCCGAACATTTCGCACGATGCCCTGCGCGTCCACTACGATCCACAAGAGCACGATTCCGCCGAACTTAGCTTTGCGCGCTTCTTCCGAGTAGGCAGGTTCAGGGGAGTAAATCGCGACAGGCGCACTGACGCCGTTGCCAACGCTGTAAGCGCCGCCGCAGCACCCTCCATCCGAGCCCGGACCGTAGCCGGGACCTTTGCCCGGTCCCACTCCCGTGCCATCACCGCTGCCAAACGCCCCGCCCGTCCCGGGACCGCCTGAAAGTGGCCCCATCACGCCCTTGGGGTCGCCCCAGGGCATGTCCAATTTCATGGCCGGGAGTTTCAATTCCGGCGGACCCAGCAGGTTTGCTGGCATCGGCAGGACCGGGGCAACTTTCGGGATCTGGGCCAAGGGTGCAGTGAACTGTGTGCGCTCGAAAGGCGGAAGTGCGCCGCGCGATGCGAGAAGCCGAGAATGGTTCCCGCTTCCTCCCCCGCCTTGGGTCTTATCGGCATTACCGTGGAGCTGCGGAAGCGTGAGCACGAGCGGTGTGAGGTCGAATATCTTCTTGGGAAGATGCATCGGGTTGATCGGGTTGAATGGCGAAGGGGAGCAATATCAGCGTGAGCGCAAAGAGATGAATGAGCAGCGAATTCGCCCACGAGTAGGGATTGGGCAGGTAGTCCTGCCAAATGTCAGGCACGTCCACAACCCGCGAGGTGAATCTTGCAGGGGCAGCATTTCGCATTGCCAGCAAGGCTTGGATTTGCGAAGGCAGTTCGCGAATCCACGGTCGTGGGTCGGAGAGCCGCAGCCGGGCCTCCGGCTGCTCGCGGCGAGAAGGCTCTCGCCGGTCGCGAAGCAAGTTACCGATCTGCCGAATCAGTGAGACCGGCAAGCTGGGCAGGTCGAGCAAGGTCAGTTCAAAAGTGTGCTGATGGTAAAACTCAGGTTCAGGAATGGCGGGCGCGAGACGCACCTCCGCGTCGGATTGTGACACAACAACCCCCTGCCTGCGGACCCGCCATTCATGCGGACCGCGTGACATTTTTCGGTAGCGTACCCCGCGTTGGATGTGAGAGTGGCGTGCGAGGTTGTCCACTACTTCCCGATGCCTCCTCGGACCGTTGGGGAGTTGTTCAGCCACAAATCCAGATTGGAAGCCAAATTATCGTTGCCAAAGGATTCGGGCGTCTTCCAGTGGGATCGCAACGCCGTCGCAGTGCGGGATCACTCGCGCCGTGTAATCGGTAGCAGGACGGGTCGCGGGCACCTGGGCGACATAAGCGTGGCCGCTGTCTGCGCTTGCCAATTGGCGGACGCGCGTCATCTCCTCTCGAATCGGACCACTGCCATTGGTCCCGTTGGCATACAGCTCGACTCGCACGAAGTTGGGATCGAGGCCATTGAGAAACACCTCGGCCTCAAAGATGTGCTGGACCGCATTGGTCTGCACCTTCACCTCGCCAAAGCGCAAAGTGGCCCATTTTTCTTCCAGAGCACGTTCCCAATTAGCGATGTTCTTGCCGACTGCACCTTTGTCGGCCGCGCGCTTAAGGTAGGCGGCCGCCGCCGGGAGGTAGTGTTGCTCGGTGTATTCGCCCACAGCGCGGTTTGCGGAAAAGCGCGGGGTCAAGCTCGCCATGCTATTCCGCATCCGCGCCACCCAAGCCGTGGGGATACCTTGCGCATCGCGTGCATAAAACTCGGGAATCACTTCCCGTTCGAGCAGGTCGTAGAGCGCTTCCGCTTCGGCCGCGTCCCAAGCCGGATCGTCGCCATGCTCCCGCCCGTCCCCCAACGCCCAGCCGACTTCCGGCGCGTAGGCCTCCGCCCACCAGCCGTCTAACTCCGAAAGATTGATGCCGCCATTCACCAGTACCTTCATGCCGCTCGTCCCGCAGGCTTCCCAAGGCCGCCGTGGCGTGTTGATCCACACGTCCACGCCTTGCACCAGTTGCTCGGTCAAGAGCATGTCATAGTCACTGAGGAAGATCACATGAGGACGCGCCTCGGGCTGCCAGATGAAATGCATCCATTCCCGAATCATGGCCTGTCCCGCCAAGTCCGCGGGATGCGCCTTGCCGGCGAGGATGAGTTGCACGGGACGCTGCGGATAGGTCAAGAGACGAAGCAGACGCGCCGGGTCATGGAGCAGCAAGTTCGGTCGCTTGTAGGTCGCAAAGCGGCGTGCAAACCCCAGCGTAAGGGCGTTGGGATCAAAGAGATGTTTCGCCGCTTCGACCTCCTCGGGCGGCGCGTGGCGTATCTCCATGTCCAGCGACAATCGATTTCGAACATACTCCACAAAAGACTGAGTGGAGGCGGTCCGAAATTGCCAGAGCTTGGCGTCAGGAATCTGGCGAATGTCTTGTTCCAGGTCTTTCGTTGTCCCCAGCCAGCGTTTCTTTCCACAGGCTTCTGTCCAAAGATCATCAGCCGGAGCCGAGTCCCAGGTGGGAACGTGAACTCCGTTGGTCACGTGTCCGACGGGGATCTCGTTCTCCGGCCAGCGCGGAAACAGAGGCAGAAAGAGGCGCCGGCTGACCTCCCCATGCAAGCGGCTTACACCATTCACCGCGCCGCTCCCGCGGATGGCCAGATGCGCCATGTTGAAGGGCTCCGACGAGTCGGCCGGGTTCTGGCGGCCCAGAGCCAGCAAATCGTGGAACGCAATGCCGAGCTCCATTTCGGCATGCCCCCTAAGATGTTCCTCGATAAGGGCAGAATCGAAACGGTCAAAGCCGGCGGCCACGGCCGTGTGAGTGGTAAAGAGATTGCCGGCACGAGTAGCCGCCAAAGCCGCCTCAAAGGGCTGCCCGGTCTCTTCCATAAAGTTGCGGGCACGTTCCAGGACAGCGAACGCCGCGTGCCCTTCATTCAGGTGGCAGACCTCCGGTTGCAACCCGAGTGCGCGGAGCAGCCGCCATCCGCCGATCCCGAGGAGCAGTTCTTGCTCGAGGCGCAAATCCGAGCCGCCCCCGTAGAGTTCACTGGTAATCCCCCGATCGACCGGGAGGTTCGCCGCATCATTGCTATCCAAAAGGTAAAGCTTTACCCTACCGACCAAGACCTGCCAGGCGCGAAACCAGATCGAGTAACCTGGCAACTTAAGTTCCAGACGTAGCCATTCCCCGTTGGGTTGGCGCAAGGGCGTGATGGGCAACTGTCCGGGATCGTTATAGGGATAGAGGGCCTCTTGTCCTCCATCCTTGTCAATCTCCTGGCGAAAATAGCCCTGCTGATAGAGCAGGCCCACGCCGACCACCGGCACGCCCAGATCGCTGGCGGCTTTGAGTTGATCGCCGGCCACATTGCCAAGACCACCTGAGTAGATGGGCAAAGCTTCACTCAACATGAATTCCATGCTGAAATAGGCGACGCAGGTTAAGGGACTCTGCGCATGGTTTTGCTGAAACCACGCGGGCTCCGCCAGCACGCTCCGCCTGGTCTGCACCCAACCCTCAAGGTTTTTGCGATAAACGGGGTCGGCCAACACGCGCTCGATCTGGTCACGCGAAACCGTTTGCAGGACCACCCAAGGGTTATGCGTGATCTCCCACAGTTTGGGATCAAGCTGCCGCCATATATCGTCGGTGGCATGGTTCCACGACCAGCGCAGATTCAGGGCAAGCTCCGCCAGGGAATCGAACCCCTCAATTTCCGTGGGTAGAAGGTTGTACATCGGGTGGCTGACACGGGTTTGCTCGCTCATGAATTCTCCTTTAGGTCCGAAACCGCTGAGAGAGTAGGGTCAAGTCTACACCGCAGACTTGCATCTTAACCCATCAGGAAGGCCCCGCTCTACAGCCTCTTCAGCGCGGCGATGGCATCCTTCAGCGATTGGCGGGCCCGGAAGAATTTTTCCCCAGGGTCCGGCCTTTCGAGACGTTTGTGGAAGTTGCCGATGTTGAAATCGGAGGGAATCAGCGTGGGTTTGACCTCCGACCATTCCAAGGGGGTCGAAATGGGAGCTTTCTCGCGCCTCCGGACGGAATACGGGGCCACCACGGTTTGGCCAAAACCGTTCCGGAAGGGATCCAAGTAGACGCGATCGCGCCGCGCTGCGATCGAATGCTCAACCGTCAATTCATCCGGGTACGCAGCCGCCACGCGCGCGCCAAACGCCTCGGCAAAGGCGAGAATCTCGTCCGCATCCGGTCCCGTGCGGATCGGGACCAGGACATGCATCCCCCGGCTACCCGAAGTCTTGGGAAAGGAGACCAGCTTCAAATCGTCCAGGGCCGCTTTCACATGCAATCCTGCACGAGCAGCATCAGCGAACTTTCCCGACTCGGGATCAAGATCAAAACATACCCAGTCCGGCTGCCGGGGCGAACTGGCGCGGCTCGCCATGACGTGCACGGCAATGCAACCCAGGTTGGCAAGCGCAAGCTGTGTGGTCAAGGAGCCGCCCACCACATAATCAGTGACGGCGCCGGCATTGGATTCATGCGCGATCCGCTTGATGGGCGTTCCGGGAGGCATGCCCTTGGGCATCTGTTTTTGAAAGAAGCACTCGCCTTCCATTCCATCGACGCAGCGCTCAAGAGTTAGGATGCGATCCTTCACGTAGGGTGAGAGCTTGGGAAAGATCGCGTGGTAATACTCGACCAGGTCCAGTTTGGTGTAGCCCTCCTCAGGCCAGAAGACCTTGTCCGGATTCGACACCACGATGGGTAACTGACCGGGGGCCGTATGACTATGTTTTGCCGTTGTCATCCCGTCTCTCCTGGGAAAAAACATTCTTTCGCACTCTTATCGTCGCGCAGCCCCAAAAACACTGGCTGGCGCAACTTCTTATCAGCCGTCAACTCTTCATAGGAGATCTGGGCCACGAGCTGCGGGGCGAGGTATGTCACCGCCTTCTCCCGCGGGGGATCGATGAAAGAGGGCTGCTTTCGCACCAAAGGCTGGAACTTTTGAAAGAGCGAGGCGAGCGACTTGCCATCAAACCCCGTGCCCACCTTGCCCACATAGTGCAACTCTCCTCGATGATAGGCGCCGAGCAAGAGAGCTCCAAAATGCGCACGTGACCCTCCCGGGCTGGTGTATCCCCCGATGACAAATTCATCTTCCTGGTGTACCTTGCATTTCAGCCACTTCCGGGAGCGCCCCTCGATGTAAGGAGACGAATTGTCTTTGGCCACCATTCCCTCATAACCTTTGGTTTTAGCCACACGAAAGGCTTCAAGCCCGTTTGCGGCCAGGCGGTGAGAGGGGAAAAGGCGCTCGCTTCCCCGAATCGCCGCCTCCATGGGGCCGCGCCGCGCGGAGAGTGGCTGCGCACGCAGATCACGCCCGTTTTGGTATAGGCAATCAAAGACTGCGTAGAACGGGGGAACTTTGCCCTCCTGGAGAAGCTGGAAGCGGGAAACCTTGTGGCCATCGAAGGCGATTACTTCGCCATCGAGGAGCAGGGTGCGATCGGGAAGCTTGGCGACGGCGGCCGCGATGTTCGGGTATGACTGGTTGCGGTCCTTGCCGTTTCTGGAGAGAAGGCTGACGCTGGCCCCTTCCTTATAGGCAAGAATCCGAAAGCCATCGTATTTCTCCTCGTAGACCCACCCGGGCGTGTCGAAGGGCTTAGGAACGAGCGTCGCCAGCATGGGCTGGACGCGAAATGGAATTCTGTCCGTCATGATGCCTGCTTTCTCCGCCTGGTGCGTCCTGGCGCCGGCTTCGCGCTCGTTGCACGTGGCCCTTTGCTGGCCGGATCGCCCATCGAAGCTCTTTCGATGTCGCCCCCTCCGTCCCGTGCGATCTCCGCGAGAAGACGCTGGCTCTTTACGGACCGCGGCTCTTCCTGCGTGATGTCCGTCGTGGAGGCGTATTGATCCCGATGCTTCATAAAAAGCCAGGTGGATCGATCGGGATTGCTCCCAAACCCGCGAGTGTGAACCAAGACCCACGAGCCTTGAAGTTTCTTGCCGTAAAGCGTGAACTTGATTTCTCCCGCTTTCAATGAAGCGTCCACATCGGCGCTTTCCGGTTGCCAGGTTCCTTTATCCCAAAGCATCACCGTTCCCGCTCCATATTGACCCGGGGGAATCACTCCCTCGAAGTCGGCATATTCCACCGGGTGATCCTCCGTCTGCATCGCGAGGCGCTTCACCGAAGGATCGAGTGAGGGGCCCTTGGGCACGGCCCAGGAGAGAAGCACGCCGCGCCATTCCAGACGCAAATCATAGTGCAAGTGCGTGGCCATATGCTTCTGCATAGTGTAAATAAGCGGTCCGTTCCCCTTCTTCTCAGCACTGGTTGCGCCCTGAGGCTCTGGCGTCACGGCGAAGTTACGCTTCTTCTGGTATTCCTTGAGTTTCATATAGGCCTCAAAACCGTTTTTTCAGTCTCAATAGGTAATGCAAGGAGCGCCGCCGCTCAGGAACTCAACAAGCTTGTTGCCTCCCTGGATCGTCGCTCCCGTAACCAGATCATTCTCCGCTATACCGCGGTTCTTAGCACAGACCGTGCACACGTAGATTTTGCCGCCCGCCTTGGCGAAGTTGTCGATCAGATCCTTCAGCGGAGGAAATCCCTGTTCCTTAATGCTATCCGCGTAGCCTTTCTGGGAAAGGCGGACCCCTTCGCTGCTGAGAAACACCATCGTATCCTTGCCGGAGGCGACGGCGGCGTCGGCCATGGCGAAGCCGATCGTGGCCTTATCGCAGTTGTCCTTCGCACAAGTAATGCTGACGCAAAAGCTGTCTGACATAATCCCCTCCTTTGGAATTGCCAATTACTTACAGTATTAGCTGGGTTTTGTCGGTACTTGCGCGCCTTCCTTGCGCGCCTCCGAAAGGCCTATGGCGATGGCTTGCTTTCGAGACGTAACCGGCCCGCCTTTTCCGCCTTTGCCGGAATAAAGCGTGCCGAGCTTGGCTCGGTGCAGGGCGCTCTCGACGCTCTCGCTCGCAGCTTCATCATATTGCCTTTCTGAGCCTCTTTTCCTTGGCATGGAATTATCCTCCTGCTAGTTAGATTGGAAATCGCACGAAAGGTCGCTTACTTTGCCGACTTATTTGAAATGACTTTGTCCATCCGGTCGGCAAGGGTCTTTTGGACTGCAAGAAGTTCTTCCTCGCTCCGGTATCGTTGCCGCGGCCAGAAAAAACCTCGCAAACCGTCTCCCTTGCGCCGGGGCACGACGTGCATGTGAAAGTGAGGCACACTTTGACTCACCGTATTGTTGATGGCCATAAATGTTCCCTCCGCGCTCATCCCGCTTTGCACCGCCTCGGCCAAATGTTGCGCATTCAAGAACAGCGGACCGATAAGGTCGCGAGGAAGATCCAAGAAAGTCCGGTAATGAGCTCGTGTAATCAATAGGCAGTGACCCTCGAAAAGCGGTTTGTCATCCAGAAACGCAAGGGAGATGGAGTCTTCGAACACCATCGCCGCTTTAACCTTGCCAGCGACGATTTCGCAGAATCTGCATGAGCCAAATTCCCCCGGAGAGCCATGATACGAACGGCTTTTCATTCTCGCCACCCCAGTTCTTGCCTCCGCGACATTTCGCTGAGCATTACTGTCCCAAAGAACCAACTTCGGGCGAATTTCCGACTCTGCGATCGAAGCACTTCGTCACCGGCATGGCCCCTCATATGGCTCGAACTGAAGGCTATACAAGGGAAGCTCTTTTTCCGAATATTTGAAGGTTGAGGCCAGAGTCTTTTCCGCCGCCGCCCAATCAACTTCCGGCGAGCCGAACGGACGGCCCCGGCGTTCCCAATAGATATAGGCCAGTTTTTCCGTAAGTTCGTGTCGATCCCCGGCAAAGAAATCAATCATGGCAGTTACCTTCTTTCACCAAAGTGCCACCCGGTACCCCCTTTGGGGTCGATAATTGAGCATCACCACCATCGCCGCCTACGTACCCAGGTGGCAAGTATCATTCCAGAGTCGAATCACCGGCTCAGAGCGGTTGCCTTCATACCCCAGAGCACTCAGGCTGGCGGGGCGCAGGAGAAAGAATCTCCCAGCCTCCGGCTCGAGGCCGAGCCAGCGGGCAGCCAGCACCCGCAGCAAATGCCCGCTCGAGAAAAGCAGCACGTTCCCTTCGATGGCCCGCACCCGGCTCGCTACCCGATCCGCCCGGACGCCGACCTGTTCGGCCGATTCGCCGCCGGGGCAGCCGTCGCGGAATATCTGCCAGCCAGGACGCTCCTTGAGGATCTCCTCCGTCGTTTTGCCCTCGTAGTCGCCCCAGTTCCATTCGGTTAGGTCGGGATCGACCACGGCGGCGGCCTTGAAGCCCGCCAGTTCACACGTCCGGGTTGTTCGCTGCAGCGGGCTGGTAAAGACCTTGGTGAAGGTCAGCCCCCCCAGCCGTTCCCCGAGCTGCCGAGCGTTGCACTCGCCGCGCTCGGTCAACGGTAAATCGATCACTCCCATGTGCTGGCCCGTGAGGTTCCAAGCCGCCTCGCCGTGTCGCGCCAGATAAACAATAGGAAGCGTCTCGTTCATGACTTTGGTGCCTCGCTGGCACACTGGTTGGCAATAACACGACGCGACGGCTTCTTCATTCTCACAACCCGGGATCTTCTCTCTAGTGGCGCAGTCGGCATTTTCCCATCACTTCTTTTTAAGCAGGCTCAGAACAAATAGAAGCACCGAAACGATCACAATAGTCGGACCCACCATCGACGTCTTTAAAATCAGGGTACTGATTAGAAATCCGACTGCGACCGAGATAAAGCTCACCGCCGACGCAAGGACCACAAACTGGGCCATTCTGCCCGTAAGCTGGCGCGCCGTTGCGGCGGGAATGATGATCAAGGCACTGGAGAGTAATCCCCCCATGAAACGCAGGCCGACCAATATCGTAAGGCTGAACACGAGCATGAACCCAAGGTCCAGAAGCGATACCTTCACTCCGGTTGCCGCAGCCAGCTCCGGAGAGAAAAGATCCAATATCAGCCGATCCTTCATGCCGGCGAGGAAGGCGGCCACCAGAATGACAGCCGCCGTCCCGAGAAGGAAACCGGGAAGTGACAGCTTCTGGAAGTTGCCAAAGAGGGCTTCCAGTAAATCCTCGTTCGGGGTGACGAGCGCGCCGATTCCGAGACAGGCAGCGAATACCACACCAATCGAAGCATCTGTCGCCAGTTCCGTCTTCTTTTGAAGCTGCCAGACGAGGAGCGTTCCCAGGAATAGAGTCGCTCCCCCGCCCACTAGTGGGTTGGTTTTGAGAAGATAGGCAATGCCCAATCCGGGAAGCGCCAGGTGGGACATAACATCACTGGCGAGTACCATGCGCTTCATCAACGCGACGGATCCCACCAGGCCGGCCGCGATGGCAAAAAGGCCGGCAAGCAATATCGCGAAAGTGTGACCTGCGTCCACGCTAGATGAGCCCTCTTCTTTCGGCGAGCGAATCGCGCACGCTTCGTTCAAAGTTCCTGGAGATGACGATAGTATTTGGGCAGAGCCCCATACAGTTCCTCGAGCGTCTCAGGCGTCATTATTTCCTTGGGCGGTCCCATGCAGACCTTGTTTTTGCTTAAACACAAAACCCGGCTCGCGTAGCGATAAACCACGCTCAGGTCGTGCGATACCAAAATCAGGGTAATTCCTTTCTGCGTTTGCAACTGATGAACCAATTCATAGATGCGCTCTTCGGTGAGTTCGTCGAGACTCGCCGTCGGTTCATCAAAGAGGAGCACGTTGGGACGCCCCAGCAGCGCAAAGGCAATCAGTACCTTCTGGAACTGGCCCCCTGAGAGAGTCCCTATTCCGGCATCTAAAAATTCCGGCGATAGATTTAATTCCGAAGAAACCTGGTCCATCTCCTGGTCCGCAAGATGCAACACGCGAGCCTTCGCCGCCAATAATTCCTGGACCCTCAGGGGAAGCTCCCGGTCCGCTGCGACAGTCTGGGGAACATACCCAAGGCGCGCCTCTTGGCTCCAATGAATCTCTCCCTGGTAGGGGATCAGGTGCTGCAAGGCCTTGAGCAATACGGTCTTTCCCGCCCCATTCGGTCCAATGATCGCAAGGCAGTCCCCGGAATATATCTCGAAACTCAATTCGTGAAGAACCACACGGTTCCCGAAAGCAACTCCGAGATTTCGAACTGAAAGTAATGGGTCTGCCACGTCTTGTTTCTTTCCATGTCCGATCGCCTTTAACCAATGGAAAGGCGGGGATTTGCGAAGAGTTTGACTGTATCTTGCGCAACTTTTCCTGCAGGCCTTTTCCCTTCAACATCGCGAATCCGCTTCCATGAAAGCAATCCAGGCACCAATTGGTAAGCCTTTAAAAACACGCGAGTTCGCGCATCAATGGGTATTTTGTGCTTCGCGAATTCGCGAATTTCGTGAACGCTTAAATTGGATTTCCGGATCCCGTGATGATAATCTGGGGTTTAGATCAGCACAATTAGGCGATTCATCGGAGGCCAAATTCGAATTATGGGCTTAGAGGGCGGGTCTGTCCCTTGAATCAATGATCCTTGAAGGGCTCGCCGGGGTCCGCACAATTAAGAACGAGTGCCGGGCATTGCCTGGCAACAGGTTCAACGACATTCCTCAAGTGGAGGTGGGGAAATTGCACGCCGTTCCCGCCCACCCCTGAATCAGCCCTTTTAATGTTTGAAATATTCGACTTCGCGGAGCCGCTTCTCGGCCTCTTCGCGCGTCTTATAGGGGCCACCAAGATTCTTGCCCTTGGTCGACACCATTTGATAACCATCTGGTACTTTTACGATCATTGTTTACCTCCGTTTCCCATGCAACAATTCTCTTCGCCGCAGAGCTTTCAAGCGGCCCGCTTGAGCTCGCAGGAACACGATGTTGACCTAAACCCCCCATAGGTCAAATACAGACCTAAAACCAGGGCAATCGTGCAGTACAGGTAGAAAAGATGTTCGTAGTGAAGTCCACCCAGGAAGAATCTCACTGCACCCTCCGGCGAGAGGAACAAAAAGAGCAGGCTTTTGAGCAGCGTCAACCAACCGATGAGGGTGACGATGATAGGCAGTGCCCCGCCGGACCAGACATTGTGAACCAGAATCAACGCCAGGCCAACGGCCAGCGTGATCAGACCAACGATGAACAGCACCGGCGCGCTGTAAAGTAGCGCCGTCGCCGTGTCTATAGTCGCTCGCTTGTGCGTGAACATCGATAGCGAGACGAGAATGCAGTAGAGACCGATTAACTTGCTAAGAAACGTTGTGCATGACGACATAGTGCCCTCCGAATTCATTAAATGGGAATTGATGCTTCATTCTGCGCCACGACGTTTGCTCCGCCTATTGTTCCTTAGACAACGCTTGGAGCCGGAAGGCTTGCAGCTTGTCTTAGTAGATCGCGCACCTCTTCATCACTGGTCTGTGCAAAGTCCTCGTACCATTGGCCGACTGACTGAAATGCCTCCGGCGTAACCGCACAAATGATCTGGTCGACTTCGGATTCCAACTCAGCGCAAGTCGAGGGGGCAGCCACTGGCACGGCGACCACGATTTTGGCTGGTCTCTTCCTCTTAAGCGCCAGTATAGCAACGCGCATCGAGGAACCTGTAGCCAGGCCGTCATCGACCAGAATCACTGTGCGGCCTTGTACATCGACAGGAGGCCGGCCATCACGGTACTCGTGTTCGCGGCGTTCCAGTTCTCGCTCTTCCTCTGCGGCCACCCTGTCGATTACTTCATCGTGAATGCCGAGGGCTTGCACGACATCTTCGTTCAAAACACGAATCCCACCCGGCGCGATTGCCCCCATCGCCAACTCCTCATACCCCGGCACTCCCAACTTGCGCACTACAAAAACATCCAGAGGGGCGTTTAATGCTCTGGCCACTTCGAATCCAACCGGCACGCCACCTCGCGGAAGCGCCACAACGACAACGTCATCCCGATTCGCAAAACTCCACAGCTTGGAAGCCAATACTCGTCCAGCGTCGAAGCGATCCAGAAATAACATCAGAAACCCTCGTTTTTCAAAAACAAGCTTTTTGGAAAGGGCGGGGCTAAAGCCCCGTTCTCCCATACGCTGACAAATAGTGATGCTAACTTTCCGTCTGCCCCTAAGCGCTAGCCTTCTTGTTCCCAGCGCTCGCGCTCGCGGGTCGCAACGCCTTTGGCCGCAGCTTCTTTCCGGTTGGGTTGCGGATGGACCCCGAGATCGTGCCATGACGTCTCCGAAAGATTGACACCATAATACTCTGCCGCCTTTTCGATGTTCACGAACGCCAAGGCGCGATCGGCTTCGGAGACGTCCATAACTTGATCGAACCTTGCAACCGCATTACGCACGTGCTGCGCATCGGTCAACGGTTCTTTACGCTCCTTCGGAAAGGCGAAGACAGTGTCGGGCAAGTCGCTTTGCATCGTAAGCCGCCCATGCTTTTCGTATGGTTCCCAAGTCGCTTCCGGCATTTCATTTGTCATATCTTCTACTTCCTCTCGATAAAATATTGACTAGAGTGAAATGGTGGAGCCGGAAGCCAACGTAACATCTATTTCCGGCCCCAAACCTTTTGGCGAAAGAGTGGACACAACTTTTGCCCTATCGGTCAGCAAATTCCGCTCCCTCGGGGCGAAAGTTCACGCAGCCTTGGGCTCGACTTTGATCGTCTTGGGAGGCGCGGTTTTAGGCATTGCGAGCTCCAGAACGCCGTCCTTGAGGGTCGCCGTTACTTTCGCTGGATCGACGTCAGCCGGCAGATCGATGACTCGCAGGATTTCGTCGGCACAGCGCTCGCTGTACACAACCTTCCCTTCGTTCTCCTTCTCCTGCTTGGCCTCGCGCTTGCCCGTGATGGTGAGGCAGTCCGGCTCGACAGTGACGTTGAGGTCTTCCGCTGCGAATCCGGGTACTTCGGCACGAACCTTAAGTGAATCACCCGCATCGACGACATCGATGTGGACGGGGTGAAGCTTTTCAGCTTCTGCCTGGAACCAGTCATCCCAATCCTGGCCAAAGATACTTCCCTTGCCTTCAAAGATTTCGAAGGCGCGTCGGGCGATGGAATCGTAGATGTCTTGGATGTCTTGCATTTGATCAACTAAATTTGTCGGCGCAGGCGTTACCGGTGCGGCTTGCTTTACTGCTATCGGTGCGGCTTGCTGTTTGGGTTGTACTGCTGTAGATGCTGCCATGAAATTTCTCCTTTTTTATTGTATTAGTTATGGCGCCGGTCCGGGCTTGACTCCCGGCCCGTCCTCAATGGCCCAACAGAGTTTCGCTCCCAGACCGGCGCCCGGTTTATCGCAATTGACAGCGCGTCGGTGCCTTCAGATTGTCTCAATGATGTAAAGTTCCGCCGCATCGGCTGCATGACGTATTGCCTGATGCGAGTGTCCTTGGGCCAAGTGAGCGTGATGAGCGGCTCCCTTATGGTCACCAGCCTCGTGAAGCCGAGCGGCTTCGCGATGGTGCTTTGCGGCGTGCTCGTGGTGCTCCGCTGCTTTAGTGTGGTGTTCCGCTGCTTTTTTTGCCATTTTGTCCTCCAAGTTTAGATTTGACCTACCGTCCTTTTGCACACTCAGTAGGTGACCGCGATGAGGTCCTTCACTTCATTGACCCCTGGGGCCGCCCAGGCGGCAGCCTCCGCCTCATCCCTTTCCGCCCAGGAGCTCACACTCCCGCGCAAGGTCACCATACCCCCGTCGGCCTGCACCTGGATTTGCTGGGCATCCAATATCGCATTCCGCTTAAGCGCAGCCTCGATCTTGGCCTTGATGTCAGTGGGGGCCACGTTTGGCTTGATGGTGATCTCGTTGTCGACTCCCTTTACTCCTGACAGGTATTGAACTGCCCGCTCGGCAGCCGACCTCTGGTATTCCCAGTCAACCTCGCCTTCCAGAGTGAGGAATCCTTTCTCCACCGTCACCTTGATCCGGTCCTCGGGCACTTCGATGTCCCAGTCCAGAGCGTTCTCTGCGGCCTTGGCGATGTCCGCGTCGGTCTGCTGCCCGGAGCCGGGAAGCTTAACTTCCAGCTCTTCCGCCAACGCCTTCACACCGGAAACGCGTTTGGCGGCACGTTCTGCGGCCCATTTCTCTGGATAACTACCCACAACGCCCTCAAGCGTCACCACGCCATCCTTGACCGTAACGCCAATATTCGTTGAATGGACGGCCGGTTCCCACTTAAGCTCGTCGAAAACGTCTCTTTGTAAATCCACGTCGTTTTTCATTTTATTTTCTCCTTTTATCAACCACTCCGGCGGCGCCGGATCACACCCAATTTATCTGCCAGCAATCCTGCGCACATAAGTCAGAATTATGCACCTTCCTAGCTCACTAAGAACTCAGCATTCTCTTTGCCAGACCACTCGGATTGTAGAAATTCAGAAAGCCCCTTAGCATCATTGACATGGAAGGCTGACGAATTTGTTTCATGGGAATTTAACGCTCCTGGTGACCGCATGCGGTCACATGATGTAGGTCGGCGGTCATACATGGTCGCAAGTCGTTGTCGTGGGATAAGTGGATGCACTCCATAACGGACACGAAGTCTTTCGGGTTTCTGAGCAACTGCCACATTTTGGATCGAGAATATCCAAATGTTGTCGAGTCTCAACCAATGGGAACCGCACAAGGGCTAGCTAGGGCGAGAGGAATTGGGCCGGACCTGCCGTCGAGAAGCGCGCAGAACGGGTTAAGGTCCCGAACGCAGTTACAGATCCTTTCGAAAAATGCCCAAGCGGCGCATCATGCCATTCAACGTGGTTCTCTTGACTCCGAGGCGCGCGGCTGCGCCATGAGGACCACCAATTACCCCTCCCGCCTCCCGAAGCACGCGGATAATGTGCTCCCGTTCGGCCGTCTCTAGAGAAGTATCGCGCGTCGTCTTCACCTCCTCTCTCGGGGCCTTTAGCTCGCTTAAGGGAGCATGGAGGATCGGCCCTCGGGAAAGTATGACGGCCCTTTCAATAAAGTTTTCCAGTTCGCGAACGTTTCCTGGCCATTGCCAGCGTGTCAGGGCCTCCATCGTTTCGGTGGGAATGGTCTGAATTCGCTTATTCATCCGGGGGGCGTATTTCTGGACAAAATAACACGCCAATGTGGGGATATCCTCGGGGCGCTCTCGCAAGGGTGGCAAGACGATCGGAAAGACATTCAGCCGGTAGTAAAGGTCGCGACGAAATGCCTGGTCAGCCACCATCCGGCTAAGATCACGGTTTGTTGCCGCAACCAACCGCATATCCACGGAGACGGTCCGATTGCTCCCCAACCTCTCGAATTCCTTTTCCTGCAAAACCTGGAGCAGCTTGGGTTGGAGTTCCAGCGGGATGTCTCCAACTTCGTCAAGAAACAAGGTTCCCTGATGAGCTAGTTCAGCGCGGCCGACCTTGTGCGCGATGGCGCCAGTGAATGCGCCTTTTTCGTGGCCGAATAGTTCGCTTTCCAGCAGGCCCGTGGGGATCGCCGCACAATTCAGCTTCACAAACGTGTGCTCACGTCGGGCGCTCATGTTATGGATGGCCCGGGCGACCAGTTCCTTGCCCGTGCCGGTTTCCCCCAGGATCAGCACGGTCGCATCCGTGGACGCTACCGTTTCGGCCTGCTTCAAGGCGTGTTTCAAACCCGGACTGTCGCCTATAATCTCCTCAAAGTTGTATGCAGTCCGGAGTTCCTCTTCGAGATAAAGCTTCTCTTCCGCCAGGCGATCCTTCAGTTCCGCGATGTTTCGAAAGGTCAAAGCATTGTCGATGGCAATGGCGATCTGGTTCGCCACCTCCTTCAACAGACGTACGTCACTCTCGGCAAAAGCCGCCTCGCGGCGGACTCCGACACTCAATGCCCCGAGCACTCGATCGCCGGCCATCAGCGGCAGCCAACATATCGATTTCAACCCTAGCCCCGTCAATCGTCGTGTCACATCGGGGACAAAGTCATCAGTCTCCAGTCGGTTCAGCACCAAGGGTTCACGGGTGCTGAATGCCCTTCCGGCCGGTGTTCCCTCCACCGGCAGCCGCATGCCGGCAGGAATCAGCTCCTCCGTATAAGGATCTTCGAGGCTCTGGAGTCGTAACTCTCCGCTCTTCTCGTCATAAAGCTCAAGACAGGCGTAATCATGAGGCATGACCTGACGGATGCTGGCGGAGATCGCTGACAGAAGCTTACGGATGTCGAGATTCGTGACGAGAACATTGGTGATTTCAAGCAGCAGAGATCTCTCCACTCGCCGGTGCTGAGTTAAATCCCGAGTGACCTTGGCAAAGCCGCGCAATCCCCCCGCCTCGTCCTTTAGGGCGGTGATAAACACATGGGCCCAGAACCGTGACCCATCCTTCCGCACGCGCCAGCCTTCGTCTTCAAGACGGCCTTGGGTCGCGGCGATAGTCAACTCGTTCCCGGGCTTGCCGCGTTCGATATCCTCATCGGTATAGAAACAAGAAAAATGCCGGCCAATGATTTCTTCCGCCCGGTAACCCTTGATCCGTTCCGCACCGGGATTCCAACTCGCAACCCGACCGTCCGGTCCCAACATGAATATGGCGTAATCCTTCACAGCCTCGACCAGCAGACCAAACATCTCCGCCCTTTGTTGAAATACCTCCTCGGCCTGCTTGAGCTCTGTGCTTTCGCGGGGGGATGACAAATGACCTCCCGATACGAGCTTGCGCGTCTCTCCGTTAATCAGTGCGGTCAAATCGGTGGGTCCCATGAGTTCAACCTATTGGTGCGCCGACTGCCGAGCTCTGTCTTCTTCGCGCTGCCTCTTGGGCCGGTACCATTTGAAGTAGACCAGGGCGCCAATGCCGGCCGCCACCGCCAAGGCGATCAAGGCATACATCACCGGCCGATAGTGCCGCGAGCAGAAATCGATCAATCGCTGGCCATAGATCGTGCCCAAATAGGCCTCGGCAGAGAAACGCCCCCCACGTCCCAGCGTCAGCGCCCCGACGAACCTCTTGCGGGGATACTGCATGACCCCGGCGGCCATCGGAATGGGAGTGAAAGGGAATGGCGGCGGCAGGATCGAGCCGGTGAATACCGTCATGAAACCGCGTTTCTCGAAATGCTTGTAGAGTTTTTCTGCGCGTGGTTTCCCCACTTTCTTCTCAAAGATCACCTGTCCGCCTTTTTCGGCCAGTCGGTAGCTCAGGTAGCCTCCTATCACCTCTCCCACGGTGGCCATCAAGGCGTAATAGATCCACCATCTATGTTGGTGTCCCGAAAGCAGGATGACGGATATGTCCACGCTTCCCGGTGGGGCATCGATGAAAGGAGCGCTGTCGGCAAGGCCAAGCAGGATCAACCCAGGTCCCCCCAGGCGGTGGATCCATTTCCACACGGAGTCGGAAATCATGAGCAGGCAGAGGATATTCATACGCGAGCCAGAGGCACTCATTGCCTCTTCAGCAGCGTTCATTCCATCGGGAGATTAATGGCGCATGGAGTCCTAGACGTGTCTCCCTGGCGCCCGGGCTTTCAGAGCGGCGGCCTTGGCCTTCAGGATCTCGACCTTGGCTTTTGCCTGAGCCTCCGCTGCCTGGCGCCGCTGCTTGGATTTTTCGAGCTGCGCTTGTATCTTGGAGTCGAGCTCGTTGATCTTTTCCTGGAGCTTGGCTTTTCGGTCGGCGTGAGCCATCGCCTGCTCTGCCCTCATTTGCGCGAGGTCAGCTTTCATAGCGGCGGTTTCTTCCTCGTTAGCCGTGTGCCTCACTTCTGACAGTGCCCGCCGAAAAACTGTTCCGCCCAGCGCTTCCATGCGGGTGTCCACCGGGGTCGTCCAATCTTCTTGAATCTCCGCGACGAGTGCGAACTTCTCGGGCAACAGTTTCTGCCGAATATCCTCAACGAAGTCTTCACCAACCCTGGCGTGGTCTACGTCCGTTGTGCCGCCGACAACTAAACCCGCAGCAGCGCCCAGCGCGGCGCCGATTGGCCCGGCTATGAGACCGATGAGGGCTCCCAGTGAGGTTCCGATCACCGTCCCGACCGGTCTGGGGTCGTCACTTTGCCTCACCGTTGCGGTACCCTCTGCATTCCTGGCAACCACGGCGTAGGCGTAAACTACAATGGCTCCCTCATCTTCCAATTGAAACAGCGCGTTCTTTCCTTCGTCCGCTTGGCTTTCCCGGTCAAAAATCACTACCAGCATTCTGTCCATGGCCTTGCTCCTTTTCGATTTGTTCTCTCCTCCCGACCCTTCTTCAGCTTAACCAGTGCAAGGCAAGCACCAATTGTAAATCAATCAAAACACATTGGTTAGCAGACCATAGAGCTGCAATCTTTTCGCGAATTCGTGAAGTTCGCGAAAACCTATGGGTTTCTTTGGGCGGTGGCGCTTCCGGGGCAACTGGGGACACATGGGACGTTTTCCGGTATTGCTTCGGCCGAGGTTGGATTGCCTCCACCATGGGGTTGCATTCTGCGAAAAACTAAGGAAACACCACGTCTGTCTCCGGTTTTCCCTAGGTTCTCGCGAAACTTCATGAATTCGCGAAACGATTGCCACGGTGAGGTGCGCGAAGTCATGCGTTTTGAAGAGCTTGCAATTGGCAATTGCCTTGCACTGATGAAGCCGAAGGGAAAACAGGGCGGAACGTTCTCTTAACTTATGCCCGCGTGGCACGATTACGTCGGGCAGTTTTCGCGGATGTAGCGCACCACGCGACGCAGCGTGGCAATGGTCGTCAATTCATTTTGGCGAGCGGCGCGCAGCGGATGGAGAGCTTTACAAATCAACCAAAGGAGAAAACAAGGCAATGGCCAGTGAACCCATGCGAGACCCCATTAAGGATCATCTTCTCACGCCGAAAAACTCGGCGCTGATCATCATTGATTACCAGCCGGTACAGGTAAGTTCGGTCGCATCAATGGACCGCAGGACGTTAGTTCAGAATATCGTTACGGTGGTGCGTTTGGCGAAGCTCTTTCAATTGCCTATTGTCCTGTCCACTGTCAATGTGCAGACCGGTGGTGCGCCGACGATACACCAACTACAGGACGTGCTGGGCGAGATCGAAGTATTCGACCGCACGACGATCAACGCCTGGGAAGACGTGGAATTCGTCAAGGCGGTAAGGGCCACGGGTCGGAAGAAGCTTATCATGACGGCGCTTTGGACCGAAGCTTGCCTTAGTTTTCCAGCGCTGGACGCCCTGCGTGAAGGTTACGAAGTGTATCCGGTCGTGGACGCGGTCGGCGGCACATCGCTCGAAGCCCATCAAACGGCCTTGGAACGCATCGCTCAGGCGGGTGGAAAGTTGGTAAGCTGGGCGCAATTGGCCTGTGAATTACAGCGCGATTGGGCACGTAAGGATACGGCGAAACCGTTCGCGGAAATTCTCTTCGCGGTCGAGGGTCGTTAGCAGGAGTTTCGCTTGCGTGTCCTCATGCCGCAGCCGCACAAGTGACGGGCGCGGGCCAAAGCGAGTAGCCCGGAGGCCGCGGTTCTTTCCGAATACGATGTTCAGATGTTTATTGACGCGAACGTGAGATGAAAAGCCGCACGCAAATCCGTCGGCTGACGGATACCTGTGCGCTACCCGCTACGTGCCGGAGCAGTGGCTTGTGACTCCTGCCTCAATTAAAGTACAATGCGGCAAGGTGTGGATCTGTCTTTTTGTTTCAGGATCGCTGTGGTCCCAGGAGGTACGTATGAAGTTGTTCGCGAATGCCCTCTATCTTGTTTTGTTGTGTGAAGCATTTGCGGGGGCCACGCTGGCTCAATCTGTGGCGCCCGATTCCACAACCGCGTGGCATGATGGCAGATTCCATATCGATGTTGCGGGGGTCATCGGCCGATCCGACATCGTGCTGAGCCAACCGAATATGGAGGCTGGCCAGGCGATGCCGCTGGGGAATGGCCGGCTGGGCGTTGCAGTCTGGTCGGCGGACGGCTTCACGGCGCAGTTAAATCGGTCCGATACATTGCCTGACCGCTACTCACCAGGACAGGTTGTCATTCCGGGACTCTCGGTTCTGGCGCAAGC
>Ga0326728_10003521_pt1 | contig 48258 bp, 31 predicted proteins | sample MB3enrmetagenome_FD_207602 | JGI IMG/M metagenome (GOLD analysis project Ga0326728, IMG submission 207602) | Lab enriched peat soil microbial communities from McLean, Ithaca, NY, United States - MB31MN | ecosystem: Environmental > Terrestrial > Soil > Wetlands > Peat | place: USA: New York... | reverse complement strand
TGGTCACGGGTGGGGATTGCTGTGTGTCCTTTGACTCCAACGCAACTCGCTCGCTGCGCTCGCTCGCTACTCCCCATGTATCCAACAACCTTCCCTCCCTCTTGTGAAATAATTGTTGGGCTCCAGACCCCGGCAAGGAGACCGGAACTCGGAAATACTACGGAGTCGATTGGGGGAAGAGGGTGGGCAAGTCTTGCTGAGGACCGCGTTGGTGCTGGGCATCCTGCTGATTCTTGTTGTGCCGGCGGTGCCCAATGGAGCGACAGTCGGGCACAATCTCGCCAAGTCTTCCCTCAGCAGTGGCGTCACTCGATTGTCAGGTCCCTTTGCACCCCTGCAATCCGAATCCTTCTTTGCTGGAGTCGGAGTCTTCACCTCCGACCCGAACGTGGCCAACAACAGCGGTGTGAACACTACCATAACTCTTCCCTCGAGCTTCGCAGCTCCCGCTAAGGGCTGCATTTCCTATTCAATCGCTGAGATATGCGTTTTCCTCGGAGTAGAGGAACCGATCAATGCTACTTTGACCGCCTCAGTCGGGGCGGTCTTGTTGGTCCTCAATGGGGTGCCTATGGCATTTCCTGAAGCAATGCTTCCCAATGAAACGACAGTGGTCAGCATCGTCTCAGTCTCCAACGCCCTACCCCTCGGACAGACCTACAACTTCTCCATCACGCACAGTTCGGGGACATGGTGGGACTTCGAATGCAGCGGAAACCTCATCAAGGGCAGTTCCGCATGGGAGAATGGAACATACAATCTCGGTCAATCAATAGCCTCCGGATTCGGCTCAGGTACGTTCGGTGGCTCGTCGGTCAAACAAGGGCCAATGCAGTTCATAGATGAACTAGGCAATTCCAGCTTCACCCTTCCGCAAGTGAGCGTTCCGTGGGCCATTGGCATCGAGAAACCAGGTCAGAGGTCTCCATCCTATCGCCCACGCAGTGGCAACGCGATGCTCTGGAACGCAAGCTATCCCATAGGCATTGCCGGACAGATTCAGAACCCTATTCTATCCGTGGACGCGGTCTATGAGGCTGGCAGCCTGCCATTCCCTGGTACTGCGGCATATCTGTGGGGTGCCGGTAGCGGTCCCATGATCACCTCGTTCACCGCTTCCCCCAACCCCACCGATGTCGGTGTTCCGGCCACTCTCATGGTCTCAGCCCTCGGCGGCACTGGGCCCCTCTCTTACATTTACACTGGTCTCCCCACTGGATGTGCCACCACCAACTCGTCGTCATTCTCCTGCAAGCCCCGCGTTGCAGGGACCTTTGTCATCCGGGTCTCCGTCAGTGACTCCCTTGGGAATTCGACCAACGCCACCCTCTCCCTCAAGGTGAATGTCGACACCACTATCACCTCCTTCACCGCCTCCCGCAACCCTGTGAATCCCGGTCAAGCCACATACCTCAACGTCACCGCCAGCGGGGGAAGCACACCATATACCTACAACTACGATGGTCTTCCCGTTGGCTGTGGCACCAGCAACACATCGTCTCTCCTCTGCGTACCAGTAACATGTGGTGCATTCAATGTCCGCGTGTACGTCAACGACACTGCGGCCTACTCAACCTTCGATACTCTTACCCTCTTGGTGTGCAAGATCGTCGTATCTTCCTTCACTGCCTCGCCCAACCCAACCGACGTTGGTGTTGCGACAACGCTCACCGTCATAGCCAGTGGGGGAACTGCACCATACACATACACCTATGCGGGGCTTCCAGGCTGTGTCTCCTTGAACACTAGTTCACTTGCGTGTGACCCATCAGCAAGCGGCACATTCATGGTCCGTGTCCTTGTCAACGGTAGTTCCCCCTTCCTTAGTTCGACCTCCGCTACCCTGAATCTCACGGTTAATCCTACCCTCTCTATCTCGTCCTTCACCGCCAACCCGAGTACGATAGATGTCGGCACCTCCACGTCTCTCGCCGTCTCTGCCTCGTTCGGAGCTACGCCGTACGCCTACTCCTACACTGGTCTGCCTCCCAGTTGTTCCACCGCTGACGCTCCCACGCTATCGTGCACACCCACTGCCCATGGGGCCTACACTGTGCGGGTCTTTGTGAATGATAGTGCCGGGCAAAGCGCAACAGCCACAACCTCCCTTGTAGCAAATGCTGTTCCATCCCTCACTTTGGTTTCCATCACCCCCCCATCTGACTCACTCCTCGCAGGGGGGTTGGCAAACTTCACGGCAACTCCCAGCTGCAATGTCGGGCCATGCCCAGCCGGGACAGACTACACTTGGGCCCTTACCAACGAGGACATGGGCACGCTCAATGCCTCAACAGGCATCTCGGTAAGGTTTGCCGCGGGGGGCTCCCCTGGGACTGTTGGGCTATTTGTTAACGCCACGCTCAATGGGGTTACCCAACAGAATTCAGCTGTGATTACCATCTCCTCAAACTCCAAGTGGACGCTCACCAGCGTGACGATCAGTCCTGTGCTTGTTGGAATCCCGTTTGGGAGTACGGTGATTTTCCAAGCAAGCGCCGTATGTTCCCCCAATCCATGTGGGTCACAGGTAGTCTACGTTTGGACTTTGAACAACACTCTGGGCAACCTGAGCACGGTCACTGTCAACTCAACTGCATTCGTAGCTGGGCACAAGGCGGGTGCGATCCGTCTGACAGTCACTGCAAGTCTCGATGGCGTGGTCAAGACCGCCAATGATAGCTTCGTGGTCGAGCCCCCCCATCCCGCCCCCTGCGGATGCCCTGCCATTATCCCATTCTGGGAGTCGCCGGGATTCGTACTGATTTGCATCGCCGTGTTCTTAGTGACAGTAGTTGCAATCGCCATCATGTTGCGCAGGAGGGGTGGTCACGCTACATCACGACTCGAATCCCCTCTCAAGGAATCTCCACCCTCCCCAGGGGTCTCGCAGCCCCCTGGGACCTGACGAATTTGTGTGAAGGGGACGAATGGTGGGACCTAGCGACCTCCGGAAAGTATAAGGGCCGGCAGGCAGTGCCACCGCCCTATGCTTGGCAGCGGCCATGATGCCACGGGTCCGAAGTTGCTGCTCGGGCGGGAAAACGAGACCGCGGCGCTCGAGCGCCTCCTCATGGACACACGGAGTGGAAAAGGGCACACAGTCCTGGTCACGGGTCCTGGCGGGATAGGCAAGACCTCGATCCTTCGCTGGCTGGACGGGGCGGCCACCGGCCTCAAGATGAAGGTGAGGTGGGGATACTGCCTGCCCGATGCCAAGGAACCATTCTTCTCCATGGAGCAGCTCTTCCATCAGGAGGCGGACACGATCCCCTGGATCATCGCACCCGGAGTAAGCGCACAGTCGCAACGGAGGATCGAGAGCAAGCGTGGTAGGCCCCAGGCACCTGGGAGCATTCCGATGGCGTTCCTGCCTCTGATGTCAGGGAGGGGTCCCGCAAGCCCGGTCGAAGGGCGGGCCCCCGCCAACGTGCTCATGGACTATCTCTCAATCCTCGAGGATGACGCACGCGCGACGCAGTGTGTTCTCCTCCTCGACGACTTTCACTGGGCGGACCAGGATTCTGTCCAAGCCCTCGCCTTTCTCTCAAGGAACGTGGGTCGCCTCCCGATACTCCTCGCGGTCGCGCTGCGGGAGGACGAGGTGCAGGACCCGGCGCTGAGGCGTATCCTCAAGGAGATACGGAATGAGGGGCTCGCGACCGACCTTCCCCTCAAGGGCCTTGGAGAGAAGGATACGCAGAAGCTCCTCGAGCTCACAGTCGCTGATCCGTTGGATCCGCGCCGTGCGGCAGAGGTCGCCCGCCTCCTGATTGAACAGACGGGAGGGAACCCGTACTTCCTCAAGGAGGTGGTCCATCTTTGGCAGGGAAAGGGACTGATCCGGAAGGCCGACGGGAGGACAGTGCTCGATGCAAAACTGCGGCCTGGGGCGGGAGGAGTGTCGCTGGGCGTTCCCGATTCCGTGTCGACGCTCCTGCAGCAAAGGCTCAATGTCCTCACCAGGGACGAGCGGGCCGTACTGGATGGCGCGGCCATCCTGGGACAGGTGTTCGAGGTGGCCCCGCTCGAGGAACTCGTCAAGACATGGAGCTCCAACGTCAGCAGGCTGCTGGGCATTCTTGCCATGAAGAGAGGTCTCGTCATTCCGGAGGGAACGGAAGGCACGACGTATGAGTTCGCGCACGCGCTGCTGAGGGACGCGGTGGTCGGGTCGATCCCCATGGAGAAGCGGACCCAGCTCTCGGAGCAGGCAGCGGCCTGGTGGGCCGCGCACATCCCCGCCGACGTAGAGCGCATCTCCGGGTTCTACGAGGCAGCAGGGGCAAGCGACAAGGCTCTCGTCTACGTGGACAAGGCCATCGATCAGGCCCTGCAGATGCACGCCCACGAGCGCGTGAAGAGTTACTTCGAGAGGCGGCTTGAGCTCATGGAAAGGACCGGTGCGTCCAAGACGGATTTCGGTGAGTGGGGGCTCCGGATTGTCGACCAGCTAGCCACGGATGGAGGGACCCGCTGGGCCGAACCGATAGCCAGGCGTGTCCTCAAGATGGACCCGCCGAGCCCCTCCTGCCTTGCGCTCGAGCTCTACGCGGCCAATTTCGCCTTCAGCACCAACCCGGAGGAAGGCAAGCAGATCCTGAGCACGGTCGGGCCCAAGATCAAGGAACTGCAGGGAGACCGGGCCAAGGCGCTGCAGGGCAGGCTTGAGGTGGTGATCGCCGACAGGCTCTACTCGGATGGCTCGCTCGTCCAATCCGAGGAGCACGCATTGGCCGCGCTCGCAATGCTTCCCGAGGATGAGGTATACTACCTTGGGCGCGCGTACTTCTTGGCCGGCTGGGCCGAAAGCGATAGGAACCTGTGGGGCCCGGCCGTCAGCAACCTGGAGAAGGGCCTGGCGGTCGTGAAGCGAGGCAGGGTCTGGGGGCTATTGTCGGCCTACATGAACCTCGAGGGGACGATGCGCATGCTGAGGGGGGATCTCAGGGCGGCAATGCTGAACTTCAAGGAGGCCACCGAGGTGTGCAAGAACCTGGGCGCGATGCGCAACTACGCCGTCGCCATGTGCAACCTTGCATTGACCAAGATGACGATGGGCGACCTCGACGATGCCGAGGCCGTCGCCAAGGATGCCGTGCGGGTGGCAGAGGCCTTCGGGATGGAGTATCCACGCGCCTTCGCCTCCCAGTGCCTCGGCGAAGTGCTTACGGCCAAGGGCCAAGTGGGCGAAGCGTTCGACCTTTTCCAGAAGTCAAAGACGACCTATCTCGCAGCGGGGGCATCCGACATGAACCTGGAGCTCGACCTCAATATCGCCGAGGCGAGGATCGTTGCTGGGGACGCAGCCGGGGCCAGTGAGTTCTGCAAGACGCTCAAGGATGAGAAGGAGCTCACGCAGGACCAGCTGCCCCGTTACCTGCTCCTCAAGGCCCGGATAGCGATCCAGGAGGGAGACAAGGACAAGGGAAAGGAGGATGCGGAGACCTCGCTCAGGCTCTCAGGGGAGAGGAAGCTGCGCTACTGGGAGGGCCGTTCCCTGCTGGTCATCTACGAATGGGAGAGGAAGTTCGGTACTCCGGAAGGCGCGGACAAGGTCATGAAAGAGGCCGAGAAGGCCCTCAAGGACTGCGGTGTCCACAACGCGGAACTGTTCCTCCCGCGACAGTTGGCAGATCGGTGACTTCCTATCCATCCTTCGGGCCCGGGGTGTGCCACTGCAGATATTTCAAGACCTTCCGGAATCCCATGCGTTCATAGATCGGCAGGCCAACATCGCTGGCAGTGAGAAAGCATGCGTCGCACCCCTCCTGTCTGGCCGCCAGGACTGCTGCCCAGGTAGCCGCCGTGCCGTAGCCTCGCTTGCGTGCCTCCTCCCTCGTCCCTACGAAGAAGATGCCTCCGAGCCCAAGCGACACCAGGAGCATGGATGTGGCGACGGGCTTGCCGTTGTCATAACATACGAAGAGTTGAGGACCTCCCTCGCCGCTGCCCTCGCGGTCTGGGATGGACGGAAACATCCTCTTCAATGTCGACATCGGGAAGAAGATACCCGCCGCTACATCCTGGAAGTCCTGGAGTCCTTCTAGCGTGGTGACGTGACGGACTGTGACGGTCGAGCTCCCTGCTGGCCGAGATGGGATCGGCTCCAGCAGCATGCCTGGGTCATCCCTTCCAGCTACCATGCCGTTCGCTTCAACCGCAGGGCCCATGACATCCTTGAGATGGCTGGAAGCCATCAACATCCACGGGATCCCATCGCCAAAGAAACCTTGTGCCCGGCGAATCAGCGCTCCGGGATCTGAGGGTGTATCCGTTACCAGGACCCTATGGGCCGACACACTAGGACTTTCGCAGGACAGTGCCGTGGCTTCAGGCCATCTCTCGATCCTCGGCCTTGCGAGTCCTTTCAGAAGAAACGAGAAGACATCGATCGTACTGGCATTGGCACGTTCGAGTAGACTTGGCGGTGACATTTCGTTCATTCCTCGACTGGTGGCTAAGCAGGGGCCGTGTAGATAGACGTTCCTGTTTCCATCTGGGCCCCGCCATGACCTGAGAGCGGCCACGATTGCTGGGTCCTGGAATTCGCATCGCGCGATGACGTGCCATGGTTCCTTGAGGCGGGTGGCATCCTCCCTCGATTGGAGGACATTCCAGCAATCTCAACCCGTCTGGAGCCCGTTCAACGTTGACAAGCTCAGGAAACGTACTGGACATAGGTATAGATGCCAATCGCGATTCCTACCAGAACAAAGAGGGCACCTAAAGCCAAGAGCCCCCCGTTCGACACGGTTTGGCAGGTCTGGTTGCCCACCATATTGGTGGAGCATACCTGTTGAGAGGATTCGACAATGGCGTAGATGCCGAATATGACGAACATGATCGCCCCGATCAGATATCGCCAAGGTCCGTAAGACGCCGGACGGTACCCCCAGAAACCGACATCGCCACCCTCTTCGTTGTCATCGAACAGGTCCGAGTCCCGCTTCGCGTATCCTGGCTCCGGCGATGGGGCCGGTTGACCTGGGGGAGCGGTCACGGTCTCTGCGGTGCCGCAGTACTCACACACTACGGTCTGACCGACCGGTGTGGGCTTGAGCGGTGCTCCGCACGCCTTGCACCGGAGGTCGGCCGAGTCTACCTTGGGAATTGGTTTGGGCGGGGGTTTTCGGCCAGCAACTGAGAAGGTAACAGCGCTGGGAGGAGAAGGTGGTGTCCTTGGGACTTCTGCGCCTCCCTCTTCCCGTGTGAGTGGGCTATGGCACTGTTCGCAGTACCCGTTCTCCGCTGGATTCTCCTTGCCACACTTGGGGCAAGTAACCGGGGGCGGATCGTCCATGCAATGCGATATCCTTTCTGAGCCTTAATACTAAGCCAATGTGTCCGAGGTGCTGTCGGGAACGGTCCGTTTGTAGCGAGGTAACGCAGACATGACCCGCAGTCGTCGAGGGGAGCATGGCCCCAGTTCAGGATGGCTTGCCAAACTTCTGCGCTAAGTGTGGAGGAAAGCCGCCCCCAGGGGCGGATTTATGCCGATAGCGCGGAGAGAAGGTGAGCGTTTGACACCCGAGCCTCAGGTCCCAGAGAGATATCCGTGGCGCAGGGGCTTACCACTCTCCTCATCACTCACATTTATAACCCGCCAGTAGCTCTACTGAACGAGCGGTTAGAGGCGATGGAGACCGGATTTGTCCTTATCGACACGTTGTCCACAAGGGAGCACGATGCTTATTCACAGCTTCTCAAGGTCAAGGAGATAGTCGAGCTCAACGTGCTCTTTGGCGAGTACGACATCCTGGCCAAGGTGGAAGCTAACGACCTGAACACACTGGGACAGGTCGTCGTTGACAAGATAAGAGCCGTGGAGGGCGTCATGGACACCAAGACGCTCATAGGCATCAAGTTCTAGAGGGGGAAGCTGGGTTCGAGGGATCAAGGAGGAACAATGGAAACCGGGTTCGTTCTAATTCGCACGGCGCCGACCAAGGAACACGAGGTTTACGGAGAACTGCGCAAGGTAAAGGGGATCGTGGAACTCCACCCGCTCTTTGGGGAATACGACTTCATAGCCAAGATCGAGGCAACGGACTTCGACGCGATGGAGAGGGTGGTCGTTGACCAGATACGCGCGATCAAGGGGGTCATAACCACCAAGACTCTTCCAAGCTCGAGATTATAGAACAAGGCGGGATGGTCTTTGCAGGCCTCTTCAGGCCATTTCCCCTCCTGGAGCACAGATAAGGCCTATTTCGCCGTCCAATTCCGTATAGATTAGGGATGGTCTTTATTAGCCGGTAGTTGCATTATAGAGTGAGCAGTGGGGGAAAAATGGCGATAGGATTTGTTTTGATCAACACAACACCAATGAGGGAACACGACGCCCACGCAGAGCTCCTTAAGATCAAGGAGATAGTGGAGCTCAACGCGCTGTTTGGCGAGCACGATTTCATCGCCAAGGTCGAGGCAAATGACTTCAACGCTGTGGGACGCGTTGTAGTTGACAAGATAAGAGCGATCAAGGGCGTCATAGACACGAGGACGCTCATCGGCGTCAAGTTCTAGACTGGAATCTCGGCTAGGCACCTTTGAGAGGGTGCTCTGGGAACAGATCGTCAGAAACCCAGGAGCGCTAGAGGATCCTGTATAGGAAACGCTTCCGTTGGCTCGGCCGAATAGCCGCCACCTGACAGCTCCGGTTCATTTGGCCATTGTGGAAGTGCATACCCAGCGCCCCCTTCCTGAGCCTGATACCAGGCTGGGGGAATATCGGGTTGGTCCTTCTTTCCCTTCCCCCTCAGCAGGATCGCCACCACAACTACCGCCGCGACCGCGACGATAAGAATGATGAGGACCCATAGGAACGTGCCGGATAGCAGTCCTCCTCCCCCACCGCCCGAACCACTGGCCGTGACGTCAATGGTGGTCGAGTATCGATAGGTAGCTCCGTCCAGTGTGGCAGCCACAGACATACTGACGACACCTCCCGAGCCCCCAGCAGTGAACGTGGTTGAGGGACCTGTCGTAGTTGAGATGTTTCCATCGTTGTTGTTCAGTGTCCAGACGTAGGTGATCCCGGAGGGGCAGGATACGGTGCTCCCACTGGTCGTGCACACAGGTATTGCTGTGAAGACCTGGGACGTTCCAGCCACCAGCTTGGTCGTGGTCGGAGAGATGGTGACCCCAGTAAGGGTGGTGGCGGGCGCTTCCGTGATCGTGATGACCGCGGTACTCCCTCTAGTGACACCATTGAGCGTCGCGTTGACGAAGATACGTACAACCCCTCCTGTGGTGCCCGCGGTAAAGGTCACCTGGGCGCCTGTTGTGGGATCGAGCGTTCCGAGCGTGCTAGCAGAGAGGTTCCACGCGTACGCGATACCCGAAGTGGGGCAGGTGGCGGTGCATGAGGGAACTGCCGTGAAGAGCTGAGTGCCGGCAGGGGCGATCGAGGCAGAGGTAGGGCTCAGGGACACCGATGTTGGTGTTTGAACCGTAATGGTGATCACGGTAGATGACCCGAGGGTGGTCCCACTCAGTGTCACGTTCACGAAGATACCAACGGTCCCTCCGGTGCTCCCCGCAGTGAATGTCATGGAGGGCCCAGGCGTCCCGGACAGTGAACCCATTGCGCTGCTCGAAAGAGACCACACGTATCTGACGCCAGATGTCGGGCAGGAGGTGCTGCACGTTATGTTGGCCGTGAAGGCGGTTGTGCCACCCGATGCTACAGTAGGCGCTGTTGGACCCAATGTCACTGAAGTTAGAGTGCTCGTTGGCACCGAGACTGTGATCACGGTAGACGCTGTTGTTGTCTTACCACCGAGCGTGGCATTGACGAAGATACCTACAGTCCCAGCGGTGCTTCCCGCAGTGAAGGTCACCGATAGGCCAGAGCTCCCGGAAAGCGAGCCCAGCGCGTTGCTCGAAAGGGACCACGCGTATGTGATACCCCCGGGACATGTGGAACTGCAGCTTGGAGTTGCAGTGAAGGTAACGGTTCCACCGGAGGATATCGAGGGCGTGGTCGGGCCCACCGCAACTGAGCTCAGGGTGATGGGAGCGGACGAGATGGTAATCACAGTGGAAGTTCCCTTGGTTGTCCCACCAAGAGTGGCGTTGACAAAGAGCCCCACGGTCCCTGCCGTGCCCCCAGCGGTGAAGGTCACCTGGGTACCACTGGTGGGGCTCAATGAGCCCAAGGTTGCGTTCGAGAGGGCCCACGTGTATGTGATACCCGCGGGGCACGTGGAGCTGCACGTCGGGGATACCGTGAACACGGTGGAATTGCCAGCACCCACTGTGGGAGCTGTCGGGCTCACTGCCACTGAGGAAAGGGTCACGGCCTTGCTACTTGTCACGGTGATGCTGACAACTTCGCTCGTTGCGCCATCATGAGGGTTGCTCGAATCTGTCGCTGTCACCTGGGCGGCGTAGGTTCCGGGTGCGTGGTAAGTGTGCAGGTATGTGGTGGACGACGAGGGCGATGGTGCATACGTTCCATCACCAAAGTAGTACTGGAAGGTGTAGGGGGAAGTCCCCCCGGAGGGAGTTGAGGTGAACGCCACCTGGGCTCCAACGGTAGTGCTCGTGGTATTGGCAGAGAGGGAAATGGTGAACGGGGTAGTCCCGACACTTATCTCTATGAAGGCGGACCCGGTGGAGTTCCCTAAGGAGTCGAACACCTCGACATTGGCTGCATACGCACCGGACTTGGAATAGGAGTGGGTCGTGGTAGCCAACCTTGTGGTGGTCGCGTTGCACCCGTTCCCGCCGCAGTCACCGAAATTGAAGGTGTACTTTGGATATTTCCCTGTTCCCCCGCTCGCTGTGGCAGTGAAGGTCACTGGCGACTTCGCCGCAGGGCTGGTCGTGCTGGCGGTCAATGTGACCGTCAGTCCGGACTGCGTGACCAAGAAGCCCCCGCTGGCTATCTCAGGGATCGCAACGTTCGCTATCGGGGTACCAATACCGGAGATAGGTTCCCAGCCCGGGCCTGCCTTGTATCCGTTGTTGCCGGTGGTGATCTCATGGAAGCTGCTGTTGTAGCCCGCGCCAGAACGCAGTATCGAATATAGGACAGGGTTGATCAATCCAATATCCCCCCCGTGGATCTCGTCAGCTATGGCCGTAAGTCCGGCCCACATGGGGGCGCCATCGGAGGTCCCATCCTCTTCCTGGGAACCGCCTTCGGTGATGATGTTGAGCCACGTACCTACGGATATCCCGACATCGGGGACACCGCGAAGCCCCTTGTCCTTGACTCCGTAGCCGTGCTGATACCATGGTTGCGGGGTTGGGGCCCATCCTCCACCTGCCCCTCCCGCGTTGTCGCAGCTGCTCCCCGAAAGGTTCCCGCTCCATGCCGACTCGCTACCATACCCGCCGCCGCTAAGCGATAGAACGGTGCCACCGACGCCAGTCGTATCCTCGTCGGAGGAGGGATAATCGGTGGATGCGGTGTTGGTACCGTCGGCAGCCCCACAGTCTCCACTCGCGACAAAGACCGTGATTCCTTCCGCCACCGCTGCCTGGAAAACTGGATGGAGCACGGCATAACTTCCGTCGGTGGAGGCATTGCACCAGAAGGAGCATGCCTTGCCACCGTAGGTGCCTACATCATTTTCGCCCCAGGACAATGTGATCACGTTGACATTGTCGGCCGCCACAAGCGAATCCACTGCTTGATAGAGCCCGATCCCCGAGTTGGGTGAGAATGTCATCTCGATGGTCGCCTTTGGCGCCATCGAGTGGGACCATTGCATGTCCAGGTCCTCTTCCGATCCCCAACCAGAACTGCCGCTCGAGTTGTACGAGGTAGACTGGATGGGGTAGTTGTAGACCAATGTGGGGTTGGCAAGTCCACAACCAGAGTCGAAGGAGTCGATGTCACTGGTGAGAGAGTTCTGAGAGTCGGACGAGTCGTAGGTGTCCACGATACCGATCTTTTCTCCCGTCCCTGTATCGGTCGAAGGAAGTGCGCTTACCCCGTACGCTGACCTGATCTGCGATGGCGTAAGCCCTCCACCAGAGCAACCCTGGAGGGGGACATTGACGGATGTCCCGGCTCGCGACGGATTCGTGACCGAGTCGGGCTTGTTGAATAGCGCATTGGTGAAACCGAAGGCACCGGCAACTCCCAGCGAGGCTGGGACCTGCGGGGCAGAGGTAGGTCCGTAGTAGGTCCCTCCCATTGGGAACCTGTAGTCGGCAAAGGTCGTGTGGAACGCCGCCCCCATGTCACTCGGGTTGCCATTCACACCAAGGACCAGTCTGTTCCCCGATGGTTCCATGTGTAATCCGAAACCTTCGAAGTAGCTCTCCAGCTGGAGGTAAGAGGCCTCGCTTGGGGCATAGGCGGATGTGAATTCAGCTGCCGTCAGGAACTGGCGGAACTGGGATGAGCCAGGTGTGGAAGCCGCCTGTATGAAGGTGTTCAGCTGGCCTGGATCCTGCAATGGCAGGGAAACACCCACAGTGAGCATATCGTTCTGGGGAACGGGTCCGACATTCACTGTCTGGGGGAACATTGCCTCGAAGGCTGCCCCAACTACCTCAATGCCATCGGCAACTCCCCGCTTCATGTCTGCCGCGAAGGGGGAACCCATTGGGGACAGGACCATTGAGCTCGCGAGGACGATCGCTATGAATAGCATGCGATGTCCATTCCTGCGAAACCTTCCAAACCGCAGCAACATGTCCGGTACCTCGTGATGAGCACTTCTGCGTACGTTCTTGCACCGCACTCCTCAACGGAAACTTACAGCCTTGGGCGTTATAATCGCAGTCGTTACATGTCACAAAAAGGTAACAGCCCCAGCGGAGCAGGGCCCAAGGCGTGTGCAAGCTCACTTGTTGAGCGCTTCGGTTCCTGCTTCGGTAAGCAGGTACACCTTCATCTGGCGGGTCTCGCCCCTTATGGTCTGAGTGCGAACTGTGATCAGACCCCTGTCGGAAAGGCGCTTGAGGACCTGGCTGAAGCGGTTCCTAGGAATCCTCAGACCACTTGATATTCCCTTCTGGGTCAACGATAACGGGGCTACGTCACGAGGCCCCATTGCCGTTTCTATGCCCCCGTGGTCAGCAAGGTGTCTCAGTATGCTCAGGGAAAGATGAGGCGCTCGCTTGCCCCCACCTCTCCTCCCGGGGGTTATTGCAGTGGCCTTGAGGGATCCATGAGACAGGGACGAGGTGCTGGCCACGCCGCAAGCGTTGAGGAGCTTGTCCGCCTGCTCTTGCGCCCTGACCGCGTTCTCAGGGGAGCCGTACTCGCTCTCCCATCTTGCTAGCAAGAGGAGCGCCTTGCCTTCGAAATAGCGAATGTTCTTCTCCCGGGTCTGTGCAAGAGCACGTTCGATCTCGGCCTTGGCCTCCTCCTTGGCATTGGTGGCCAGCAGGAACGTGGCTTTGCGGATGTTGAGCTGCACCCTTTCCCCTATCTCCATGTTGGCTATACCATCGAATTTCGCTATGTCCTTCAGTGCGTCAGCGGGATCCCCTGCAATGCCCTTCGCCTCGGCCATGTCGATCCTCAATTCCACTTCATGGCCCGATACCCCCTGTTCTGCGTACACTTTCTCAGCCATCTTGAAGAATTTCATGGCTTCGTCCGTTAACCCCATCTTCAGTCTCAGGTATCCTAAACGGTGTATCGTCTCCCCGATCTCCAGCGGAGAATCAAACATCTCGGCAACGCGCAGTGCCTCTCTTACCGTCTTCTCAGCACCATCGAAGTTTCCCCTGTCGGTCATCGCATTGGATAGGTTGCCCAAGGCTGTGACGAGCATGTGGAATCGTCCAAGGTTCCTGGCAACCTCAACCGTCTCGACAGCGATCTCTTCAGCCCTGATCAGGTCCCCTCTGACGAACGCGATCGCTCCTTCGAGGTTTAGCATGGGTGGCATCAACCCGCCAGCATTGCCCGCCTTGGCGAGCATCAATCCTTGTTCCAGATTCCTATTCGCCTCGTCCCAGCGGGCCATGATCGCATCGGACCAGCCCAGGTTGTAGTGAACTATCCCTCGAAAATAGGTTTCCCCCTCGGGAAGCATGGAAAGGGCCTTGCGTGCAGCTTCCCCGGCAACATCGAACTTCCCATCGGCGAGAAGTATGAACATGTCCATGACGGCAATCTTGCCGAGGAGCGATGGAGAGGCCATTTCCGGCCTGCGCCGGACCATTTCCTGTATCTTTGAGAGGTCCTGCCGTGCTTCGCGCACGCGGGTCGAGCTGACATTGACCAGTTCGAGCAGCACGTTGCAGAGCAGGAGTTCGGGAGGATTGAGCTCGATCAGCTTACGGCACATTGGCCCGATCAATTGTCCTTCTGCGCCATCTCTCCTCAGTCTTTCCACCACCGAGAGTCCCCAACCAACTCTCCTCTCGACGGCCATCCCGTTCATTCCCATCAGGCTGAGACCTGTCGCGAAGTGCCTCGCTACCCTCTGGTGTGCGTGTGTTTGCAGAGATATCGCGATCACCTTCTCCGTCCAGTTCAGTCCCTTCTCGCACTGGCCTCCCTCGTAGTACAGGGTCGCGATCTTCTCTACTGCGGCCGGCTCATGCGCCTCCCACCACGTGGCCAGCTTTTCCGACCATTCCCGCTTCTTGGTCGATGATATCGAATCCCGAACGGTCTCCCATAGCAAGACATGGGCGAATGCGTAGTGGATCTCGTCCCCGGTCTTCTGGAGAAGCAATCCCCTTTCCGCTGAAAGCTTTCGTAGCATCTTCTCTGTGCTGTCGTGAGTGATATTGACCACATCTTTGAGCGGAGCCGCCCCGAACTCCTGGCCCACCAGAGATGCCACCTCAAGCAGTTCCCTCTCATCCTTGGAGAGCGCCAATAGCCGTCGGTTCAGAAGTTCCGAGACTGATGCAGGCACTGGCAGGGCGGCTCTATCGCCATCCTCCGCCATGGGGAGGTCCAGCACCGCTTTTCCCCTCACATTGTGGATCTTCCCTCCCTCCTGCAACTGGTGAGCGGTTTCCATCAGGAAGTAAGGATTCCCTCCTGTCCGCCTTATGAGCGACCGGAGAGCTGTCCTTACAGCAGCAGGATCGATCTGTGCCTGGGCCACGCTCTCAAGCAGTTGCCTGGCAGCGCCCTCATTCAATCCCTTGAGACGGAAGTCGGTGACAAGCGCTTCCCGCCTCAGGTCGCTCAGCACCCCGATGAAGTCCGGGTCCTCGACCTCGTCCTCCCTTAACGCCACGGCCATGAGAACAGGCATGTTCCTGATGTTCCGACTCAGCAACTTGAGAGCCTGGACCGAGTCCGGGTCAGCCCAGTGGAAATCATCCAGCAACAGGACCAACGGATCGTTGAGCACATCGTGTTCGAGTGTCGAAAGGTAATCCAGGAGCACCGTGGCAGGAGCGCGAGCGGCGGGTGGGAGAATCCTATTCTCCACTGACTTCGCGATCGGCGTCATGGAAACGGGAAGGCCCAAGGGCTTCTCGTTCTTGGCCGCCAGCTGCGTCCACAGGTAAGGGCTCTCCTTGGAACCTGAATCCTCTGTCCGCGCGTCGACCGCGGCTTGCTGAACTTGCTCTCCACCCCTGGATGAACGAAAAAGTTGGTCTATGGGAAAGAATGGATCGGTAACGCTGGGGAGGCAGTGCCCCCATCGCACCCTCAGTCTGTTCCCCGCAGCTTCATCGTCTATCCATCGGAGGAGCGACGTCTTGCCGATCCCCCCCGGGCCGCTTATCAGCACCGTCACACCATGACCTTCCCTCGCCTGCAGCAATAGAGCTCGCAGGGCCGATATCTCCTCCTCGCGACCGAACAAAGCGTGTTCGTTCGGTGGCGGCTGCACGGCAGGCCTCGATGTCGTATTGATTTCCCGCAGGTCATCAGGATTCAATGGGGTATAGTGGTTTCGACCAACCAGGAGATGAGCCCTGAGAAGCTCGTGTCTTGATCGATCCAACGGTCAGGGAGTCCTTCCCTTGCAAATTCCGTTGGAGAGGATTGGACCCTTGGCCGGGACACCCGACCACGCCGCGTCTTGAAGGCCAATCCTTGAATATGTAGCTGCGTATCATCCGCAACATGCCGATTCGTGGAGAAGTTGAACGGAAGCTAGCGCGGGCTTCAAGGCGGATGAAACGGAAGAAGCTTGCAAGGGTCGAGGCAAGAGAGCGCGAAGCGGCTGGCCGGACCAAGAAATAAGGCAGCCTGCCACCTTGCGTTTCACGATTGGGAGTAGCGCCACTCTATAGGAGTCCTCACGGGGCGACACTGAGCCCAGGTCGAGCATTATATATCCATCCAGCTTGCCAGCGAGCAACAGGGGAGTCGGTGAAGACCGGCTGAGAGGACCTTTCCCAAGGTCGACCCTTCGAACCTGACCCGGGTAATGCCGGCGTAGGGAGCTGAAGTCCGACACGCCTTCCCTGCAAGAAAGCAGGAATCGATGTGCGAGAGCGGACGGAGACGAGACGCTGCAGGCGGATCTGTTTTGCACGCCGGTCCGGCCCTTTTGTTCAAGGTCCACGCCCAACTTCTGGACGCGGAGATGTAAGGAAGAACATGAGCGAGAAACAGTTGTTTGCGCCGGTGGGAGAGAAAGAGATCAGTCGAGCTATTGGCAAGGATTTCAGTGAGCACTTCGAACAGATCTTGGACACTGATGTCATCATCGTCGGGGGAGGACCTAGCGGACTCGTGTGTGCGAGGGACCTTGCCCTACGGGGTGTCAAGACCCTTATCATCGAAAGCAAGAACAACCCTGGCGGCGGATTCTGGGTGGGGGGGTTCCTCATGCCGCTGGCGACCTTCAGAGAGCCAAGCCAGAAGATGCTGGACGAGTTCGGCATCCCATACAAGTCAGTGGGCAAGGGCCTCTGGGGCTGCCAGGCACCCTACGCTGCGGCCAAGCTCATCGTTGCAGCGCTGGACGCTGGCGCGATGCTGCAGAACATGACGCAGTTCCAGGACCTGGTCCTTCGTCCAGGCCCCGAGGGGAAGCCTCGCGTCGGCGGGATCGTTGTCAACTGGAGCTCAGTGGCACTGGTACCGAATCACATCTCATGCATCGACCCTATCGCTATGGAATCAAAGCTAGTGGTGGACGCTACCGGGCATGATGCTTGGGTCATGGCCAAGCTCCAAGAGAATGGCCTCCTGAAGCTCCCGGGTCATGGCTCCATGTGGATCGAGCGCTCTGAGGAACTGGTGGTAGAGCACACCGGGGTAGCCTACCCGGGTGTGGTTGTCACGGGAATGGCAGTGGCCACGGTCTACGGATTGCCAAGGATGGGTCCGACCTTTGGGTCCATGCTGTTGTCCGGAAGGCGCGCCGCAGAGGCGTGTCTGGTGGAGCTTGGGAAGGGGGACAGTGTCCAGGGAGAGCCCCTGCGTTCCAGAGCCCGGAAGGGAGCATCATCGGGGGTAGCTTGAGATGAGGACACAGTACTACAACTATCAGTGGGAAGAGGTGGCCTCCAAGGAGGATGCTGCTTTCGTGATCTACACTTCGGTCGACAAGGATGGTCGCGTGGTAGAACGTCGCTTCGAATCGTTCAAGCCAGTGCCCACCAAGTCCACGAACGCAAAGACCTGAAGCTGTGGACACCTGGGTGCCTAGCACATCCTCATGCCCTTGAGCCAGGTCAAGTAAGGCACCGGACGGATGGACCGCCCATGCCGCTGGGGACGAGGTTCCCCTGTTGGAGCACGACTCAAGAGAGGCGATACATCAGCCACTCGCTTTTATTACACACCAGTAGCTATCCCCTGAAGTCAAAGGCGACAATGGCTATTGGGTATGTTCTCATCAACACGGCAGTGGCGACAGAACGTGAAGTCTATTCCGAGCTCCTCAAGGTCAAGGAGATCGTAGAGCTCTCCTCACTCTTTGGTGAGTTTGACCTCATAGCCAAGGTGGAGTCAAGCGACTTCAACGCTCTGGGACGAGTGGTCGTTGGCATGATCCGTTCGATAAAGGGCGTCACAGACACCAAGACCCTTGTTGCCATCGAGTTCTAGTCGGGGCTCGAGCGAGTCGTCGCGTTCCCGGTCTTTGTCCTGGGAATATGGCTCCTGTTCGAGATCAGAAACCCAGGAGCGATAGAGGATCCTGATTGGGAAACACTTCCGGTGGTTCGACTGAATACCAGCCACCTGTCAGAGCCGGGTCATCTGGCCATTGTGGAGGTGCATACGCAGTGCCCCCTCCCTCAGCTTGTTCCCCGCAGCTTCATCATCGATCCATCGGAGCAGCGACGTCTTGCCAATCCCGCCTGGGCCGCTTGTCAGCACCGTCACACCATGCCCTTCCCTCGCCTGCACCAATAGAGCTCGCAGAGCCGATATCTCCTCTTCGCGACCGAACAAAGCGTGCTCGTCCAATGGCGTATGCAATACCCGTATGTCATCAGGATTCAATGTGGTATAGTGGTTTCGACCAACTGGGAGATGGGTCCTGTGGAGCTCGTGTCTTGATCGGTCCAACGGCCAGGGCGTCCATACCTTACACATGCCACCAGAGAAGGATGGACCCTTGGCCGGGACGCTCGACCACGCAGCGGGGGACGGGGAAAGGGATCGACCTGGCAGCTGATCAGCTCTGCCCTATCTTCAGTCCACCCAGATAGTTGGGACGAGCTTGAAATACCCGGAGCTTGAGGGGATCTGTGTCACGAGCCAAATGCTTGTTGTGGCCCCAGGTCCGATAATCGTTGGTAGCCCAGGAGTGGTGCGAACGAACCGAAAGGGAGGAGAAACGGTGACATTAACTATGACATGGCTAAACCCAGGATCGTTGTTCTTCAGCACGATTGTTGCGTTGGCTAGCGACCCTGGCTGGAGTAGCACGCAAGAGGGAATGGAAACAGCGGACTGCAACATGGAACTGGCCTGCGGGTTGATGCCCGAAATGTTGGCAAACAGGAATTCACTGGACCTCCCGAGGTACACAACCGGAAGCGATTTCCCACAGTCAACATCGGTCTTGGTGGAATCTATGACGTTAGTGGTGGTCCTGATTACCAAAAGGCTTGAAACGACAATGAGTGCGATCAATATGGCCCACAATCCCAAGTAGGCCAATTTGAACCCGCGAGCGCGGCGAGGGGAATGGGTTTCCGAGGTCGAGGGCAGCACAAAGCAGAATCGAAGACACAATACTTCAACGTTGTGCCTTGCCTATGTGTAGTTGCTTCTTCAGCGCAGGATCGGGCAACGAAAGTCTGCTCCACAGGGCAAGACAGATACACGCTCTGCGGATTCAAACGGGTTGCCACCGACCGGTCAAACTCCCAAACCTTCATCAGACGGACCTACCGACCACGCCGCGGGGGACGGGGGCAGACTTAGTCAACCTCAGCTCTCACGAGCCCGATTCACTCGCGTGTCGGATTCATTTCAATGTCTTCTCCCTTCTTCCTGCTCGCAGGGGGCATCTGGACGAGGGAGTGCACTGGCGGCGCTACCTCCTCCTCGGTATAGAAACTAAGATAGGCCTTCGATCCCTCGAATGCGTGATATAACTTCTTGACCATCTCAATGCCCTCAGCTTCAGTTTCCCACTTGAAGACAATGTCCTTTTCACCTCTGATGAATGAGAGGCCAGTTTCCTTCTTGACCTTCTCCGCTATCTCAACCGATAGTGGGCCCTCAGTAGAGAAGTAAACCTTCACGTACGTTTTCATGCGTGTACACCTGTGTCACCCAACTTGTGAGGTGCGTATAACGGCTTCCTGACGCCTTACGTTGGCGCCCTCACACCACCTGGCTGGAGACGCGCCTGCTACAAGACATGGATATTGTAGCTCGCGCTGGGGAATGTCGAGACCTGAGCATTCCTTTGACAACAACGCCTCCTGGGTGGGCAAAGATGCATTTCGAGTGCACCATACTAACTTATAGAGTGGTCATGAATATCTGACTTGGAACCATGAGGGGAGGAATACTGGCTGTCGGGGTCATTCTCGTCATTTTGGGGATCGTCATCTTGTATGTTCCGCTTGCAAGCATGGGTTCAGGTTCTGTGTCAGTAGGGTCAGGGATGACCTTCCAGACAAGCGGTACTTACTTCTCTCAATCTTTGGCCGTCAGTTGGACTTCGCCAAGCCCGATGACCATCACCATCATGAGCTGCTCGAGCGTGGACCCAGTGACACACGATTGTAGCAATCCCAGTGTGATCACGACCATGATCGGTACGAGCGGAACGTACACCTTCACTGCTGGCAGTGGTCAATACTACCAGATCACAGCTTTGGGTATCGGGACCGCCAGCATCACCACGAAGGGAACGATACCGACGCTCGGTTACATTCTGATTGTCATCGGCGCGATAGTCGCCCTACTGGGCGTTATCCTCAGGTCACCGAAGGCAGCGGCCGCAGGAGCCGCCAATCCGAAGGCTCCAGTGCCTCCTACTTGAGATTCAGTGAAAGGACTTGACGAATCCGCGAGCGCAAGCCCCCCATTTCAATTGGGGGTTAGCGAGTCTAGGATTGGCGACATGTTGGCTACGCCACACTCCTTCAGGACCTTCTCCGCCTCCTCCCGCCCCTTGTCTGCCATCTCAACGGTCCCGAACTCCCGCTCCCATTCCGAAAGACCAAGGAGCGCACGGCCCTCCCAGTAACGCAGGCCCCTCTTCCGGGATTCGCTCAGGGCGAGCTCCGCTTCGGCCTTCGCTTCCTCGCTGGACCCCGTGGCCAGTGCCAAGCGGGACTTCAGCATGTGGAAACGGGCTAGTTGGTCCTGCTTCAGTTCGCCCTGCTCCGTCAACTTCTTGAGGAGGCCGAGCGCGCCTGACGCATCTCCCATCATGGCCCGCACCTCAGCGATGTCGAGGTCAAGGTCCTGTATCTGCTCCGCGTTGCCCGTTTCTTCGAAGACCCTTTTAGCCTTGCTGAACAGCTCCAAGGCCTCGCTGGATAGTCTCCGGCGCTTCATCACGTCCCCGAGGGTTTGGTGGGCTATGCCCTGCACGAAACTTAGTCCGAAGGCCTGAGCGAGCCGCAACGCCTCGCGGGCATCCTTCTCCGCCCCATCGAGGTCACCGATCTGCTGCCTCGCGGTCGAGAGATTGACGAGAAACACCGTGAGGTTCCCGGCGTGTCCAAGTTCCCTGCATACCTCCGATCCTTCCAGGAAGCTTTCCTCCGCCTCCCTCAGCGCACCTTTCGCGTAGGCGATCGCTCCCTTCAGGTTGAGGACCTGATGGATAAGGCCCAACTGTTTTCCCTCCCTGGCGATCGAGAGACCATTCTCTAGGCACCTCGCTGCCTCATCCCACTGGTTGCGGTCGTTGCTGACCCAGCCCATCCAAAAGTATGTGAGCCCTCGGAAGTACCGCTCGTCCTCGGGCAGCAAGGAGAGGGCCAAGTTGCCTGCCTCTACACATCCGTCAAGCTTCCCCTCGTAGTAGAGCACTCTGCAATCAGCCAAGGCGATCCTGCCCCGCAGTGCCTGGGATGGCCCTTGTGGTCCCTCTCGTACGACCGTGTCCACTTCCTGGAGGAGCTTTCTGGCCTCCTTTGGCCGCTCCCAGTCGATCGCGTTCGCCAAGCGCACCATCAGCTCCCAAGAGAAGGGTTCCGGCAGGTCCATCTTGAGCAGACGGTTGCACATCGGCTCGATCCGTCGGGCGTTCCCCCCGTCCCTGATCAGATTGTCAATGACAGCCAGACCCCACCCTGCCATCTCCGCAGGCGATGACCCATCCTCCTCCATGATCGCGAGTCTCTTCTCGAAGTAAGTGGTGACCCGCTCGTGTGCATGCAACTGCAGCGACATTTCGATGACCCTGTCAACGTACGGGAGCGCCTTCGCGTTCATCTTTCCCCACCGGTACAACATCGAGATGCGAACGATGTCGGCAGGGAGGTGGACCTCCATCCACTTGGCAAGCTGGTCAGCCCATTGCTTCCTCTTGTCCTCAGGTACGGAATTGCGGACGGCCTCCCATAGCAACGCGGCCGAGAAGGCGTATCGGGTACCATTCTGATCCTTTGGGACCACCAGTCCCCTCCTTGAGGAGAGACGAATCAGGGCCTTCGCGACACTCTCAACCCTTACCGGGAAGAGTTCCTCCAGAGCTGGAACCTCGAACTCCTGGCCGAGGATGGACGCAGCCCCCAGGATATCCCTGTCACCCTTGGAGAGGGAATCTATCCTCTCAGTGAGGAGGGCAAGTACGGAACCAGGCATCGTGATCTGGGCATGATCAAAGCCTCGATCTATACGAGCATCTGTGACCACCCTGCCTCCCTCTACTCGGATGAGTCCCGTATCTCGCCACATCTGGGCAAGCTCAAGGAAGAAGTACGGGTTTCCTCCGGTCTGGTCCAGCAGCAAACGCAGTGCATTGTTCTCCCTACCCCCCTTGAGACGGGCATGGACCGCGTTCTCCAGCAGCTTCTGTGAGTCCTTCTCATCCAGACCCTTGAGGACCGTCTCCTTCGTCTGCCCATCCTTCCTCAAGTCCTTCAGGGCGAGACGCAACTCGGGACTCTGCTCCTCGTCCTCCCTCAGCGTCACCGCCAAGAGGACGGGCATGCGGCGGATGTTCCGGCTGAGGAAGATGAGTGCCTGGACCGAGTCGGGGTCGGCCCAGTGGAAGTCATCTAGAAGGAGCACGCAGGGACCTGCGCGCGACTCCTCTTCCATCAGTGACAGGTAATCTAGGAGGACGTTCGTAGGGGCGCGGTCCGTGGACGAGCGTTCCTCCTCCAATCGGGCGCCCATCGGCACGAATGCGACTGGCATCCCATCATAACCGGACCCTCTGGCCGATGGCGGAATGAACGCCTTCGGCATCATTCTCAGGGGGGTCCTCCCTCCCCGCCCAGGTGGTTCCGCTCCACCAGCACGGAACAACTCTTCCATCACGAAGAACGGTTCCTGAATTTCTGGCAGGCAGCACCCCCATCTGACCTTCAGCTTGCGGCTGTTCGCCTCGCCCTCCAGCCATCGCAGAATGGCGGTCTTTCCAATGCCACCAGGACCAACTATGAGGACGGTCGACCCGGAACCCCGCTGCGCTTCGGCAAGCATATCACCCAGCAGTTTGGTCTCAGCGTGCCGGTTGACCATTTCCGACGCGCTGTCCCCATCCTGCTCCGCCCGAATCATCTCTCACGCCCAAGGTGTTTGCGCGCTTATAATTGTTGAGAACAACCAGCCTGTGCGTTTGCATGAGTGCACCGAGGCTGTAAGGGCCCCGGTGCACTGGGTGAGGGCTCCACAATTGGGCTGGAGCGTAGAGCCCAGATACTGGTATGCCTATCGACATGTCTAAATAGCGAGACGTCAATCCACCATCGTCACCCGACTGGTTCGCACAATGGCAATACAGGCTGAGAAGACGAGACTGATTCGCATGACCGGAGAAGGTTCCGGTCACATGGTCGTTTGCAAGTTGAGTGTCGCTCTTTCGCTGCCTTACTGGCACCCTGAGCTGGCCAAGAGGCACCCGGAAACGACCATCGACGTGCTTGGTTACTCGCTCACGGAAGATGGGATGCTTGTGGACTTGCGGGTCCACGCGGATGACATCGCCAAGTGGATCAATGATCTCCGTGAGTTCGATGACGTCTACGACGTTGCACCACTTGGCAAATTGGGCAAGGCTGTGACCGTGCGCGTGACCTACAAGAGAAACGAATTCACAGCCACCGCCAACCGTCTTCACTTGATCCTACGGACACCGGTCACCGTCAGGGACGGAGCCTACGAGGACGTGATGGCTGGACCAGAGGCCAACGTCAAACGCTTCATCAAGATGTTTCCCTCGAAGGTCAAATTGAAAGCCGTTTACGATACTGAGAGAACCGACCACCCCACGCTGACACCACGACAGTCTGAAGTATTCCGCAGGGCCCTGGCAGCGGGGTACTTCGAGGTACCCAGGCGCGTGACCCTCACAGAGCTAGCTGCCAGAACCGGGGTAGCGGTCTCGAGTTTGTCTGAGATGCTTGCAATTGTGGAAAAGAAACTGCTTCAGGATTCCCCAGCTGCGAGAGGGCTATAGGGGAAGCTGGTCGAGAGTCGGTTTCTATCTTGCTGCGTGTTCGTCGCTTACCCATTGTTCGAACGCGGCGAAGTCGAAATCTCGACCGAGGTATTTGCGAATGAGTTCTGCAGCGGGCCGTGTGCTCCCCGGCGCCAGTATCTCCGTCACATAGCGCTCTGCGATCTCGGGATCGGTCAGTGACTTCCGCTCGAGGAATGGCCGAAGCAGGTCTCTGGCTATGACAAGTGACCAGGAATAGGTGTAGAAGAAAGCGCCGTAATCGATGACATGGCCCCAGGACCCAGGGAAATAGTCGGCCTCCAAGGGGATCGGGAAATACCTGGAATATGCCTCCTTCATGGTCGCGGCAATGTCCATACCCTTTGGATCGCGGTCGTGCATCTCTATGGCAGCCATGGAAAAGCCGACGCTCTGGAGCCTAGCGGTAGGCCTTCCGACCCTTTGTGCTGCCTCGAGCCGTTCAAGCAGGCTCGCTGGGACCGCCTCCCCAGTGTCTGGGTTCCGTGCGAACCGGCCAAGTGTCGCGGGGTCCCTGGCCCACTCCTCGAAGAGCTGAGAGGGTGCTTCGATGAAGTCGAACTCGGCGAAGAACATGCTGTTGTACAGCCAACGACCGTGTCCCGAGAACAGGACATGGAGTAGATGACCGAATTCGTGGAAGAAGACAATGACATCATCGTATTGCATCCTCACCTTATCGACCGGCACGTTCGGGGCGAGGAAATTGCATGTCAGCGCACCCTGGGGCAGTTGCAGGTCTGACAGGCCGACCCGAACGACGGAAGTGCGTGCGTGATCATACTTCCCTTCTCTTGGCACCAGGTCCAGAAAGAACCTGCCCAGGGGAACGGTCCCTCGTACGACATCGTACACCTCTACGGTCGGATGCCAGACATCGGCCGATGTGTTCCTGAAGATCGTGATCCCAAAGAGTTCGCTGCAGAGCTTAAACAGTCCGTCCCGTACCTGCACGTACGGCAAGTAGGCGCTCAGGAGCTTCGTATCGACCCCATACTCCTCGGTACGGATCCTTTCCACGTAGTACCCGGACACAGGTGTTGATGCCAGGTCCCAGTTCTCGAGGTGGGAGGCGGAATGATAGTCCCGACGCTTCCGCTCCAGCAAGCGCTGAAGTTCCCGTTCGGTCGGCGGCTTGAGGACCGCGCCGAGCCGTTCGAGGAATTTGCGGGCGTCCTCGGGCGTACGCAACATCTTGTCCTCGATCGCGTAGGCCGCGTATGTAGGGTAGCCAAGCGATCGAGCAAGCTCGTGGCGTAGAGACAGGAGCCGCTCGAGAACCGGGACGTTCTCTGGGAACGCCCGCCTTATGAATTCCAACCAGAGCCTTTGGCGGGTGTTCTGGTCCGCACACTGACCCATCACCGGGCGAAGGTCGGGATAGCTCGTGGTGATCTTGATCTTCCCATCCGGGTTCGGGGGGTGGGATGCGAGGTAGTCAGGCGGAACTCCCTTCAGCTCGCCTGGGCTATTGACCTCTATGAAACGTTCCGCATTCGCGATGTTCTCAGCGAACTGGTTGGATACCTGGTCAAGTTCGTTAGTGATGGCGAGTATGCGTTCCCGTCCGGCCTTGTCTAGCTCCACACCGGCCCGGCGCATTTCCCGCAGCATCTTCTGGAGAGCGAACCGTGTGGTCGCATCTGCATCCTTGAGTGGGATGTTCTTGAGTGCCCGGTAGGCCCCATCGTTCAGTCTGTAGGCGTTGAGAAATCGGTTGGCGGCCTCGGAAAGGTGCCGACCTGCGGTTCGCATCCCCTCCTCCGGATGGACGTCTATCAGCAGATCACCGTGGCCGCTCATGTCCGAGACCTCTGCCAGAAGGAGGTTCAGTGGGTTGAGAAGATTCTCAACCGTCGGCGGTTCCTTTGAGTCGAGCAACTTGTCGAGCTTGCCCTGGGCTCGCCCAATTGCTTCGTCGGTGCGACGCCGGAGTTCCACCTCAGATAGGGAAAACGGGAACTCCCCCAGCGTAGCCACCTGTGAGCTCTTCTGGGGGGCGGGAGCGGATTGTCCGTGATCAACGGTCTTCCCGGGTGACATTCCGTCCCATCCTCGACACACAGACTGGACATGGGTAGTGTAGATAGTGATTCCGGTTCCGGACAGCCAAAGCCGCGGGGGACGAGCGGAGGAAATCTTCCAACACGGATATATATCTGGACCCACGTCTCCCATCCTAGACCTGTATGGCCCGCACCAGTACCATCCCAGTTCGCGGGCTGAAATCGGCCAAAAAGCACATAGATAGCGCTGACCGCTTGGTTGTACGCTACCTGAGACTGAAACTCCCACAGGGAGTGTGGTCCGCGGAAATCAGCAAGAGATATCCCGACAAGATCATCGAGATCACCAATTGGATGGAATGGACAAGAGGAAAGGCTCTGGTGGACGTGCGGTTCTATGATGCCGGGTCATGGGACTGCGCCAAGGAGCTCCGGGCCATGGAGGACGTATTTCGGGTGGAGGATTGTTCAGCCGGGACCACGAACCGAGACCTGCACATGATTGTCAAGACCCCATTCTTCATCCCCGTCTTCAGACGATTCGGCGTGATGCAGAAGACCCCGGCGCGTATCGTAAACGGGGAATCGCTGTCGGAACTCGTTGGAACAGAGGCGATGATTCAGCAAATGATTACGTACCTGCACGAACATTCGGTGTCAGCTTCCCTGGACCATTTCTATCGGAACGCGGATGGGACTGGCATCATACTTGGTGGAAGGGACCAGGTGAGGAAGGCCAAGCCCTCGTCACACTCCATCAAGGGGACGAGGCACCTTGTCGTTTGCAGGCTGCGTCTCCGACTGCCGGCGCCCTCCTGGCTCCACGTGATGACCACCAGACACCCGGAAACGAGTTTTGACGTTCTTGGCTACGAGATGGTAGGAAACCGGACGCGCTTTGACATCATGGTCCATATAGGTGACATAACCGGATGGGTCAACGAGCTCCGATCCCTCTCTGACGTCACTGACGTTACACCCCTTGGCAGCACCCAGATTGCCACGACCCTGCGAGTGGAATACAATGGTTACGGACTGATCTCCGAGTGCTATCGTCTGCACCTGATACTCCGGACACCATGCACGGTAAGGGAGGGCACGGTCGTGATGGTGCTTGCCGGGCCCGAGGAGAACATAAGGGAATTCGCCACCAAGTTCCATGACCTAGGGGTTCAGGTAGAGGCAGTCTACCACAGTGAAGGGAAGGAACGATCCTTGTTGACCCCTCGCCAATCCGAGATATTCCATCGGGCCCTGGCCGCTGGGTACTTCGAGGTGCCCAGGCGCGTGACCCTCACAGAACTGGCGGCCATGACCGGGGTTGCGGTCTCAAGCCTGTCTGAGATGCTTGCAGTAGTGGAGAAGAAGCTGCTTCAGGAATCCCAGGCTGCGATGTTACATTAGGAGACGATCAAGGAGGATGGTTAGGCGCGTAACAGGCCTACCTCTGCACACTACCTTCCTCTACCACTTCTGGACCAGGGTAGAGAGGGTAGGCTGGTGCCTGGGCGCCACTATTCATCTGCCCACTGTTCCAGGGGGGGAGTGAAGCAACCGACCGGTTGGGTTCCTTGCCCTTCCTTCTGAGGAGGAACACCGCGGCGATTATGGCCACCGCCGCTACCACAGCGATGATGACCATCCACAGGAACATGCCACTGAGGAAAGGATTTGCAGAGGTCCCAGACGCGCTGATGGTGATCGTGGCCGATACGTTCTCCGATACTCCGTCCAAGTTGGCAGTTACTGTCAGGTCTACCACACCAGCTGTGTTTCCGGCTGTGAATGTTGTGGATGGACCGCTCACGGTCGAGATGTTCCCATCGCCATTGCCCAGAGTCCATGTGTAGGTGGTACCGGAGGGGCAGGTCGCGCTGCTGCCGCCGCTTCCCGTGCACACAGGCGCCGCCGTGAAGACTTGTATGCCACCTGCGGCGACGTTGACCGCGGACGGAGAGAGGGTGGCTCCGCTAAGCATTATCGAAGGTGTTATCGTGATCACAGCCGAGGTTCCCCTGGTGGTCCCATCGAGCGTGGCATTTACCCAGAGACCAACGGTTCCCGCGGTGCTTCCTGCAGTGAAGACAACCGAGGCCCCGCTGCCAGAGATCCTGCCCATTGCACTGTCCGTGAGCGCCCACGCGTAGGTCACGCCGGATGTGGGGCAACTGGAACCACTGCATGCAGGGGACGCGGTGAAGTTCTTCGTGCCGCCAGGAGCAAGCGTTGCTGTGGTCGGACTCACCGTCACTAATGTCAGCGAGGGATTGACTGTGATCACAGTGGAGGCCCCCTGGGTGCCCCCATTGAGAGTGGCATTGACGAAGATGACAACGGTCCCGGGGGTGTTGCCCGCAGTGAAGGTATCCGAGGTACCGGTGCCCGTGATCGAGCCCATGGCGGTGTTCGTAAGGGCCCACGCGTATGTGATGCCCGAGGAGGGACAAGTGGGGTTGCAACTGGGTGTCGCAGTGAAGGCAACAGTGCCACCAGGTGCTACCATGGGCATTGCCGGACTCACCGACAAGGAGGTCAAGGCAGGCGCGATGATGATCACCGTAGACGCACCATGGGTGATCCCATTGAGCGTGGCGTTAACGTAGAGGCCAACGGTTCCAGGAGTGTCTCCAGCTGTGAAGGTCTCAGAGGCACCAGTTCCAGCGATCGAGCCCATGGCTGTGTCTGTGAGTGCCCAGACGTAAGTGAGACCCGAGGACGGGCAAGAGGAGACGCACGTCGGAGCGGCCGTGAATATCTTTGTGCCACCCACATTTACAGTGGGCGTTGTCGGGCTTACCGACACAGATGTCAGCGTGCCCGGGGGCGGCGTGATGGCCATCACGGTGGAGGTCCCTGCCGTGATCCCATTGAGCGTGGCGTTGACAAAGATACCACCGGTCATCACGGTGCTCCCCGCGGTGAAGGTCACCGATGCGCCAGAGGTGGTATTGAGCGCGCCCAGGGCACTGCTCGTGAGGTTCCATGCGTAAGTGATGCCTGGCGGGCAGGTTGCTGTGCACGTAGGAGTCACTGTGAAAACCTGTGTGCCGGTGATGGCGACTGAGGGTGAAGTAGGGCTGATCGCAACGTACGAGAGTGTTGGAGTGGTGGTGCCCGTGCATGATCCTGTGGCGCCACCGACGTTCATTGTGACGACACTGCTGACGGCACCGTCTGCCGGGCTCTTGGAGTCGGTTGCCGTCACCTGCGCGCAGTAGGTGCCTACCGCTCCATATGCGTATGAGTACGTGTCAGCCGTGTATGGCGACCTTGAATTGAATGTCCCATCGCCGGGGTAGAACATATAGTCTATCGGCGAGGTCCCACCTGTCGGAGTCGCGGTGAAGGTCACAACGGCCCCCACACTTGGTGCAGTGTTGCTTGCACTGAGCGCGACCGTGAACGGCGTGCTCCCTACGCTGATGAGTATGAATGGCGAGCCGGTGGAGTTGCTCGAGGAGTCATAGGCCTCCACGTAGGCGGCGTACGCTCCCTTGGAGGCATAGGAGTGAGTCGCTGAGGGGCTCACAGTGAAGGTCGAGTTCCCGTCACCATAGACGAAGTCGTAGTGGCTGATCGTTCCCGTCCCTCCTGAGGCAGTGGCAGTGAAGGTCACTGAGACGCCCTTTCCCGGGGCAGTATTGCTTGCCGTGAGCTTCGCGGTCAATCCTGTCTGTGTCATTGCTGGGCCACCGTTAGCTATCTCTGGGACCACGACGTTCGCTATCGGGGTCCCGACACCAGATATCGGCTCCCAGCCTGCGTGCGCGGCGTATCCGTTGTTCCCAGTCGTGATCTCGTGGAAACTATTGTTGTACTCGGTGCTCGAACGGAGGATGGAATAGAGGATTGGGTTGATCAAGCCCACATCTCCGCCGTGGATCTGGTCAGCGATGGCCGTGAGCCCCGCCCACATCGGGGCGGCGTCAGAAGTGCCCCACATGTCAGTGAACGTTCCGTCAACGTCAGTGGCGATGTGAGTGCCGGCCGTGATCCCCACGTCTGGCACGCCGCGGAGGTGCTTGTCGGGGACTCCGTAACCGTACTGGTACCATGGCTGGGGAATTGGAGCCCATCCGCCTCCGGCTCCACCCTGGTTGTTGCAGTTGGTGCCAGACTGGTTCCCGGACCAGCCGGTCTCGCTGCCATAACTCCCTCCGCTGAGCGTAAGAACAGTGCCGCCCACTCCTGTCGCATCCTCATCGGACGACGGGTAATCAGCCGTTGTTGTGCTACTACCGTCGTCTGCGCCACAATCCCCGCTCGCAACGAAGACACCGATTCCTTCTGCCGCCGCGGCCTCAAGTATCGGGTGCAGGACACCATAGCTGCCATCAGCGGTCGCGTTGCAATCCTCGCACACGCCTCCGCCTCCCTGGTTGAGACCGAAGTTAGGCAACCCCCAGGATATGGATATGTCGTCGGAAGCGTGCCTGGACACAAGCCAATCCACTGCCTGGTAAAGCCCGGTCGCAGAGTTGTTGGCGAATGCCATCTCAATGGTGGCCCCGGGCGCCATTGCATGGGACCATTGCAGGTCGATGTCCTCCTCGAGTCCCCAACCGCTCGATGAGCTCGAGTTGTAGTTTGAGGGGCCCTCAGGATAATTGAAGTTCACGTTCGCCGATGCAAGTCCACATTGGGTGGAGAACGATGTCAGATCGTTCGAAAGGACCGTTTGAGGTTCCGAGGAGTCGTACACGTCCACGATGCCGATCTTGTAGCCGGTGCCGGTGTCGCCGCTCGGCAAGCTGGTGACCCCATAAGCCGTCCGAATCTGAGTCGGGGTGTCGCCGCCAGTGCAGGCGAGGGAGAGCTGGGGAGTTGGACCATGGGGTTGGGAAGCGTACTGGGGAACGTTGTCAAGCGCGTTCGTGAAACCGTACACCGCGCTTACCCCGAGCGATGACGGTAGCTGGGGGGCGACGGTCGGTCCGTAGAAGGTCATGCCCGTCCCCGCGAACCTATAGTTCGCGAATGAAGTGTGGAAGGCAGGGCCCACTGTCTGGGGGCTGCCTGAGACCGAAAGCATCAGCCTGTTAGCGGTCGGTTGGACATGCAGACCGTAGCCCTCGAAGTAATTCTCAAGTTGCATGTAGGAGGACTCGCTGGGGGCATACGCCGAGGTGAACTCAAGCGGAGTGAGGAATTGACGGAACCCTGCCGAGCCAGGTGTAGAGGAATCCTCTATGAAGCTCTGGAGCGCCGAAGGGTTGTTCAGCGGCAGCGACACGCCAACGTTCATTACGGCCTGTGACGAGACCGGGCCCACGTTGACCGTCCCTGGGAACATGGCACTGAGGGCCGTTCCCACGGTCTGGAGGCCATCAGCGACCTCCCTCTTGGCATCGTTGAGCAGGTTCGTGCCCAGTGGCGAGAGGACCATCACACACGCCAAGACCAGCGCAAGGGTCGATGTCGCAACCACCTCTTTCCTCTGCACAGCTATCACTCAGTTATCAATGGGGACAGTTGTCGGGGGGGATATAATAGCCTTTGTCACATGTAGCATTTAGGTAACAAGCCGAAGGCGCGATGCCCAGGTCTTTCAAGCCTCAATACGGCGGCCCGTCGTATGGTTGAGGTGCTGGCGGGTCTGCCTGAGCAGGAGCCGACGCTGGCAGATCACTATCCCCCTTCTGGTCACTTGCGCCCTTCTTCCTATTGTGGATCAATAGCAGGAGACAGACCACGGCAACCACGGCAACCACAGCCACCACGGCCACGATGATCACTACAAGGACCATGTCGTTGCCAGAGCTGCTGCTGGTCGGGGCTGCGGCCACTGTTATCGAGTGCGAGACCGTTATCGAGCGTCCTGCGGAGTCATTCACTGTTACTGATACTGGAAATGTTCCAGCGCTCGAATAGACATGCGTAGGAGAGGCTGCCGTGCTCGTCCCACCGTCACCGAAGGTCCATGCATAGGTGTACGGTGCCGTTCCTCCGGAGACTGTCACGTTGAAAGTGCAGGCGATGGCAGAGATCTGCGTGCAGGTTATCGCTCCCACTACAATCCCCCCAACTTCTGTCACTGTCAGACTCATCGATGCGGTCTTGGAGTTCCTGGCAGAGTCGGTCACCGTCAAAGACACAACGTACAGTCCGGTGCTCGAGTAAGCATGGATTGGAGAGACTGACGTGCTCGACCCTCCATCCCCGAAGGTCCATGCGTAGGTGTACGGTGGCGTTCCTCCAGACACCTGCACTGAGAATGTGTAGACGCCGGCGGAAGAAGAAGGCGCCGTGATAGGCCCCACGCTCAGGGTCGCCCCAGCGCTGACGGCAAGCGTCAATGTCTGCGTGGCCGTATCGCCGGCGGTGTCGTTGACGTAGGTCCTGACAATGAAGGTGCCGGTGGCGTTGGGAGCGCAGGCAAGGGACGTGGTGTTGGCGGTGGAACATCCCGGTGGCAGGCCAGTGTAGGCATAGCTAAGTGCTCCGCTTCCGCCGGAGGCGCTCACATTGATGTACGTGGTTTGACCGACCGTGATGGGGTCGGGAGACGCCGTGAATTCAGCGATCGTTGGCAAAGAGATGCTGGTAGGACAGCTGCCAGAGGCGCCGCCCACCGCGATGCTGACGATATTGCTTGCAGCACCACCTGCAGCGGGGGAGCTTGAGTCGTTCGCGATCGCCTGGGCACAGTATACTCCAGCTGAGTGGTAGGTATGTGGATAAGTGGTGGAGGTGGTGAACGCTGGAGCTGACGTTCCATCACCAAAGAAGTACCTGAGGTTGTAGGGGGAAGTTCCGCCGGATGCGACCGATGTGAATGTCACCTGGGTCCCAACTGCCGGAGTAGTGGAACTTGCGGCGAGGGAAAGGGTGAAGGGGGTGGACCCGACGCTTATCACCGTGAAGGCAGACACTGTGGAGTTCGCCACGGAATCGAACACCTCGACATCGACATCAAAGGAACCGGACGCGCTGTAGGAGTGCGTCACGGTCGACGTACCAAACGGGGTCATGGCGTATGCGGGCCCGGCGGCTATGCTCGACGCGTTGCCGTCACCGAAGTTGTAATAGAACATGTAGCCACCCGTTCCCCCCCTCGCCACGGAAGTGAAGGTCACGGGCTGCCCAATCTTGGCAACAGTGGTGTTCGTGGTCATGGTAGCTTGCAATCCTGCTGTCGGTATGATAATGAATCCACCGTCCGCAATCAGCGGAATTGCGATGTCGGCCTTCGGGGTACCTACACCAGTGACAGGGTCCCAGCCCGGCGCGGCCTTATACCCGTTCGAGCCGGTCGTGATGTCGTGGAAGCTATTGTTGTAGTTCGAGCTACGCAGGACCGAATACAGGACGGGGTTGATCAGGCCGAGGCTTGACCCCCGCATCTGGTCGGCGATGGCGGTGAGACCTGCCCACATCGGGGCAGCGTCCGAAGTTCCGCAGAACGCTTGCTGGGTCTCGTTCGAGACGACATCGAGGTTGGAGCCTGCGGTTATCGCGACATCGGGAACGCCACGGAGTCCGTTATCCTTGACCCCATAGCCATGCTGGTACCAGGGCTGCGGGAATGGTCCATATCCTCCGCCTGCCCCTCCGCCATTATCGCAATTCCAGCCCGATTCATTCCCGGACCACGCTTTCTCGCTCACGTAGGTCGAACCGCTGAGCTTGATCGTGGTGCCACCCACTCCGGTGACATCCACGTCGGATGGGGGATAGTCTGTGGACACGCCTGAGGTGCCGTCGGCAGCGCCACAATCCCCACTCGCGACGAACACGCTGATGCCCTCTGCTGCTGCGGCTTGCAGGACCGGATGCATGATGGCAAAGCTCCCATCAGTGGAAGCGTTGCACTCGAACGAGCATGCGGAGCTGTTGCCGAATATGCCTAGCGCCTGTTCGCCCCAGGATAGTGAGATGACGCTGTCGACATCGTTGTACACCAGCGAATCGACCACCGCATAGAGCCCACTTCCGTTGTCGGGAGAGAAGGCCAGGTCTATGTCCGAAGCGGTTGCCATCGCATGGGACCACTCCAGGTCCAGGTCCGTCTCCCCTCCCCATCCGGAGCTGCTGCTGGAATTGAACGTGGAGGAGGGTACAGGATAATGATAGGTCACGTTGGTAGGTGGAAGGCCGCAGTCGGTGTTGAAATGGGTTACGTCATACTCGATAACGGTCTGCGGTTCGTCTGAATCGTACTGGTCCACGATGCCGATCCTCACCCCCGACCCATTTTCCCCACCCTTGATGAGAGGGCTTACGTTGTATGCGGATTCGATCTGCGCGGGAGTGAATCCTCCCCCCGAACATCCTAGGGGATTGTCACCATCTCCACCGGTCGGAGCGGACTTCGCGATGTAGGAGGGCTTGTTGAAAATCGCGTTGGTGAATCCATAGGCCCCGCTCACTCCCAGCGAAAAGGGGACCTGTGGGGCCGATGTTGGGCCATAGTAGGTGCCTCCCTGCGGGAACCTGTACTCTGCGAAGGTCGTGTGAAACGCGGCGCCCATCTTACCCGGATCGCCGGATACCTCGAGCACCAATCTGTTTCCGGAGGGGTCCACGTGCAGTCCGTAGCCTTCGAAGTAGCTCTCAAGCTGAAGGTAGGAGGCCGCGCTCGGAGAGTATGTGGAAGTGAATTCTGCAGGTGTTATGAAATGGCGGAACTCAGGTGAGCCTGGTGAGGAAACTGCCTGAACAAGATAGTCCAACTGGTTCGCGTTCTGCAGCGGAAGGGAGACCCCAAGGCTGAGCATCTCGCTCGAGGGCACGGGTCCAATGTTCGACGCCTGGGGAAACATCGCCGCCAGTGCTGCGCCCACTGTCTCCATTTCGTTGATGATGTCCTGCTTCATGTCAGCTGCGAATGGAGCACACAGTGGAGACATGACCATCGCGCCAGCAATAGCGATCGCAATGATGACACACAGTCCGTTTCTGCGAGCACGTCCACATCCTTGCGACAAACCCGCCACCTCACGCGGTTCCTTGCGGGATGTCGGCTCTTCCCTTGCTGTCATCAATTGAAATTCACACTCGGATGCGATATAACCGTCTCAGTTACATGTTACAAAAAAGTAACAAACCAGGAAGCATCTCATAGAAGACCATGCCCCGAGAAATGATACACAGGAACCGAGTGTCCGTGCGGCCTGCGAAAATGCAGGACGTTGGTCCTATCGCACGCATTTACAATCTGGCTGTTGCAAACACCGTGGCCACCTTCGACACCGAACCTCGTTCTCACGAGGCCCAGGCAGAGTTTCTCAGCCACCATGACGCACGACATCCGGTGATCGTGGCCGAGCTCAACGGGACGGTCGTCGGCTGGGCAGCCTTGAGCCAGTGGTCTGAACGGAAGGCCTACGATGGCACGGCCGAGGTCTCGGTGTACATAGACGAAACGTGGAGAGGGAAAGGTATCGGGAAAAGATTGTTGACGGACCTGATCGACTTGGGGAGAAAAGCCGGTCTCCACACCCTGCTCGCAAGGATCGCCGACGGTAACGAGGTGAGCCTGCGTCTCCATCATCAGGCAGGGTTCCAAGATGTTGGCGTGATGCGCGAGGTAGGCTACAAGTTCCAGCGCTGGGTAGACGTGCACCTACTGCAACTCATCTTCCATTAGTTCAGGCCAAACTGGCACATCATTTTAAGACCTAGCGCGGCGTACTCCTGCAGGCAATCATGACGACCGAGAAGCTCTCCGAGGTGCGCGAACTCGGTCGAACAGGCATGCGCATCACGCCGCTGGGACTCGGAACGGCCGCGTTTGGCGGGGACGACTGGCCGTTCACCCGGGGTCCACAGAACGACCACGAGTCGATCGGAACGATACGCCGTTCCATCGCGCTCGGGATCAACTGGATGGACACGGCCCCTGTTTACGGGGCGGGCCACGCAGAGGATGTGGTCGCCCAGGCTCTAGAGGGCACCACCGTCCATCCTTACGTCTTCACCAAGGTCTCGATGTTCCTGAATCCCCGTGGCGAGATCACCAACAGCCAGAAGCCAGAAACCATCCGCGGCGAGGTGGACGCCATCCTGGGGCGCTTGCATGTCGACAAGATCGACCTCTGCCAGGTCCACTGGCCAATACCGGAGAACGAGATAGAAGAGGGGTGGAGGACCCTCGCCGAGCTCAGGGACCAGGGAGTCATCCGTCACATCGGTGTGTCGAACTTCTCTGTAGAGCAGATAGAACGGCTGAACTCCATTGCAGCTGTGGAGACTCTCCAGCCCCAGTATTCGCTCGTCCATCCAGAAGCCGGGCAGGAGTTGCTACCCTATGCAAAGGCGCACGGGATAGGAGTGATAATCTACTCGCCAATGGCCACTGGCTTGCTCTCAGGGGCCCTGAACGCTGAACGGATCAGAAAGCTGCCCAAGGAGCACTGGCGCCTGCGCGACGAGGCGCTCCAGGAACCCCAGCTGACACGCAATCTGACCCTCAGCCACCTCCTTGGCGAGATAGGAAAGGAACACGGATGCTCGGCCGGGGAAGTTGCCATTGCATGGACACTTCTGAATTCCGCGGTCACAGCAGCGATCGTGGGAGCGCGCAGCCCAGAACAGGTAGATGGTCTTGTGACCGCAGCGAACCTCAGGCTGTCTCAAAGCGACATAGACAGGATCTCTACGTTCCTAAAGGAACATCCCTGATCCCTTCTGCTGAGACATGAGGATCGGGTTGGGAGCGCGGCAACATTGAAATATTCCACATCGGCTCAAGGGGGACGTGTCCAGATCGAAGGTACCCGGGTCTGTCCTTGATGCCATCGGGAACACTCCGATCGTCGAGCTCAAGAGGGTGGTCCCCCGGGGCTCGGCCAGGATCCAGGTGAAGCTCGAATTCTGCAATCCCACCGGCACCATGAAGGACCGGGTAGCGATGGCCATGGTCGAAGCCGCGGAAAAGGATGGACGAATCCGACCGGGCGGAACCGTGGTGGAGTACACTGGCGGATCTACAGGTGTCTCCCTTGCACTTGTCTGCGCCGCGAAGGGTCTACGCCTTAAGATCGTCTTCTCCGACGCCTTCAGTGACGAGAAACGGAGCATGATGCGCGCCCTAGGCGCAGAGGTCACCGACGTCAAGAGCGACCACGGGAAAATGAACGAGCGGCTGTTCAAGGAGCTGGTCGCGACTGCGCAGCGCCTCGCGAAGCAACCAGGACACTGGTTCTGCAACCAGTTGAGCAACCACGACGGGAGTGCAGGCTATCACTCACTGGGGGAAGAGATCTGGGAGCAAACTGGCGGGAAGGTCGACGCCTTTGTCCAATCTGTTGGCACTGCCCACTCTATCCACGGAGTGACCGACGCTCTCTGGAAGCGCGACCCTAAGGTGCACATCACCGCGGTGGAACCGGCAGAGTCCGCGGTTCTCTCTGGAGGACCTACCGGCTCGCACATGATCGAGGGCATCGGGATCGGGTACATCCCGCCCCTGTGGGACCCGAAGCGGGTCAACTCCATCATACCCGTGTCGACGGAGGAGGCGAAGTCGATGAGCCGTCGTCTCGCCAGGGAGGAAGCGCTCTTCGTGGGAACATCCTCTGGGGCGAACGTCGTGGCAGCCCTCAAGGTCGCTGAAGAGCTCGGCCCTAAGGCCACTGTGGTCACGCTGATGGTCGATTCGGGGCTTCGCTACCTTTCCACGGATCTGTTCAGCGTCCAGTGAACGCTGACACACTTCTTGGATGGTAGTGATTCAGAGGCGTCGCTTGGTTCATATCCGATGATCTTCAAGTGATCTCGCCCACATACGTCATCACCGTTGGATCGCTGGTGACCGACGAGGGGGCAGTTATGCCAGCAAGTTGGTCAGCCTTGACCAGGTATGCTTCCAGGTACTGCGCGCCAGTGTGGATGGCGTTGTACACCGTGGAGTTGCTGGATGGATTGGCAAGAATGCCGAGCACGGTCGAATAACTGAGTCCTGCTAAGCCAGAGGATACCGGGTTCACCAGGGCACTTGTATCGATAAATATGCCATCCACGGCATAGAAGGGAACCCCTCCATTGCCGTATGCGTTCAGATACGCCGACTCGAGCAAGGTAGTTCCGGGCTCTGAAATCCGAGTGTTGTCACACCCCTCTTTCTCATCCCACGAGACATAATGGCTTGTCACATGTGAGGCACACCAGTCAACCTCTGGGACGTTGTCATCGTTCACAGAGCTGGAGTACACAGTACCGTTCATGGTGCCGAATCCGTCGGAGAATGCCATGTCAACAGCCCAGCTGGAAGCAGCACAGTACATGCAGCCAAGGGAGCCGTAGAAGAAGAACACTGGTAGGCTGCCATTCAGCCATTGAGGGTTCGTGGGCGCCTCACCTTTCCAACCCTGTCCTGTGCCTTCCTGGAAAGTCTTGGGATTCAGATAGGGAACACCCGTGGCAGGCGACTTGTTTGAAGTGAAGACTCCATCGAAGGCCAAAGCCACCAAGGCGATCACCACAACAACTGCAATCACCATTCCGACGATGAGATATGTTCGGCCTCGCCCAGTAGGACCGAAGTGGTGTGAGGCGTGGTCCTGCTGAGAGGTATCAGGCGGGGGAGGCGGCGTTTGCGGATTCTGCTGGGCCATCAGTCCCTGAACGTGGGTGCCATCAGATAAAGATGTCGTTCGAGAGAAAGCCCGTACCCAGACCGGCGTCCACTCAGGGCTTCTCAAGCCATCTCAAACTCTGCCACGGAGTCCAGCTCTTGCGGTGTCAAATTGGACTGCTCCAGTCAATTGGTCAACCTTGACTATCGTTGGAATCCTCTGACTCCGCGTTTGCCTGAGCTGAATCCCACCGGACCAAGGTATTCCTCAACCTGCTCAGGTAACGCACCAGCGATTCGCCAGGTTCCTGCGGGATACCGACCCACTTCGATAGTTCCCCGCCTACTTCTCCCTCGGCGCTCGAGAGCGCCTCAAAGTCCTCCGAGGGGATCCGGCAATAAGCCTCAGCGAGATCGTCCTCCATGGCCTTTATGATGGTAAGAACATCCTCCTTCGGGCCTGGTGGCTTGGAACTCACCCTGCTGAGATATGCCTGAGGGCCTTCGTTCGGCTCTCGCGCAACGCCTGAAAGGTATGCGGCAATGAGCGCCTCGCCCTCCAGTTTGACGGGATCCCTTGTGGAGGCAGCGTTGGCTTCGCTCGTTCCCCCTGCAACCGCCCCCGGTGTGGATTTGTCAACCGTGGAACCCTTCCCCTGAGATTCTTCACTTTCCTCCCGAGGAGACTCGGGGGGCTGGACATTCTCTGCGGATGCAACCTCTGTCCCGCTGTCCTGACCAGCGTTGGGCAGAGCCGGTCGGAGATATGCTGTGTCCCCTGCCGCCTCCTCTTGAGTGGGCTCTGGCGGCGTGACGTTCCCCATCGATGTGACCTCGGTGGGTGTGTTCTCAGCGGCAGCAGGCAGCTCCGTGCCGCGATCCGTTGGGCTCTCCGCTACTACTTCCTGGGGGGGCGCGGGTGGCACGACATTCTCTACAGATGGAACCTCGGTGTCGGTCTTCTGAGCCTCGGAAGGCAACTCCGCCCTTTGATCCATCGACCCCTGTACTGCCTCCGTCTGAGGGGGTTCGACTTTCTCCGTGGATGAAACACCTGCGCCCTCGCTTGGGGCCACAATGGGCGATTCTGTACTGCGATCAGTTGGGCTTTCCACGACTGCTTCCTGAGAAGGCTCGGGCGGTACGACATTCTCTGTGGATGTAACCGCAGTGTCAATCTTCTGCGCTTCCGTAGGCAACTCCGTGTTGCTATCGGTTGGTGTCTCTACCACTTCCACCTGCGGGGGCTCGGGTGGCGCGACACTCTCTGTGGATGCAACTTCGGTGTCAGCCTTCTGCGACTCTGCGGAGAGTTCCGCGCCATGATCCGCCGAACCCTCCACCACTTCCGCCTGAGGGGGCTCGGGTGGCGCGACATTCTCAGTGGGTGCGACTTTGGTGCCGGTCATCTGTTCCTCCACAGGTGACACCGGGGTGTGCTCAGTTGAGCCATCTGCCAGTTCCGGCTGTGGGGGCTCAGCCGGCTCTACATTCACCGTAGGCGCGACCTCGCCGCCTGCGTCTGGGGCCGCGCTAGTCGACTCGGGTCTTAGACCCATAGGAATCTCTTGAGCTTCCTCTTGAGGCTCCTCGACCGGAACCACGTTAACTGTGGGTGTGATTTCTGCGTCCGTGTTCCTTGACTGGGCAGGTAACTCCGTGCTGCGGTCCGTTGGACTCTCTGCCGGTTCCTCGACTGGAACTACGTTCACTGTAGGTGGGGCACCTGTGTCCGTAGGAACTGTGGGCAACTCCGGGTTGCGGCCCACTTGGCTCTCTTCAGGGGCCTCGACTGGAACTACGTTCACTGTAGGTGGGGCACCTGTGTCCGTAGGAACGGTGGGAAGCTCCATGCTGTGGTCTATCGGGCTCTCGGTCGGTTCCTCCTGAGCGGCCTCGACCGGAACCACGTTAACTGTGGGTTGGGTTTCCTTGAGCCTTGTCTTGTCCACAGCGGTCAGATCTGTGCCGTGTTCCGTCGGGCTCCTTGCTGCTTTCTCAGGAGGATGCTCTGCCGGCACAACACTCTTCTTGGATGCGAGTTCGGTGAGAGTTCTCTGAGCCTTGACCTTGGTGACAGGCTCCTGAACAGGAGGCGGAGGAAGTGGAGGAGGTGGGGGAGGCGGGGGAGGTGGAGGAGCTGCAGGCGGGGGAGGCGCTGCCTTTGGGGCCGTTGGTTGACGTGCTGCGTGGAAGAGGCCTATGGATGTCTCGGTCATTTTCACGGAGAATGCCCCCGGACCGAACCAATCGACCTTCAGCAGCCCCTTCTCTTCGAGCTGGGTCAGAGCGTTCTCCAACTGTTGGAGAGTGGCCCCGTTGAAAAGGGTGCGAAGGTTCTTCACATACTCTTCCCTGGGCACGGGCCTCTTCCCCGCCCGAGAAGCCTTGTCGGTGAAAGACAGTATCTCCTGAAAGAGATTGAATTGGTAACTGTCCTCAGATGATGCCATGCCCTTGCTCAATGGCCACGAACTGGATGGAGAAAAGCCCTTGCAACCACCCTGATGGCCTCAACCATTGCGACCACCACTATTGCGTTCAGGCATGAAAATATACCTGATGTACCCCCTTTCGCGTCAAGTTAACCAGGACACGGTATTAGACTCGGTGCTAATATACGTTCGTAGGTGACAGTTCTTCTCCGCCCCGCCCCCTTCGACACGGCATGTCCGTTGTTCCGGTTCAGCAGCTTCGCTGAGGAGAGTAGGGACGATAGTCGGGACGGACCGGTCCTACTGTATCTTTGCAGCCGGAGATTCCTGAAGAAGTTTCTTCTCTACCACTGCAAGCATCTCGGACAGGCTGGAGGCCGCAACCCCGATCCTGGAGGCAAGCTCGGTGAGCGTCACACGCCTTGGCACCTCGAAGTATCCCTCAGCCATTGCTCTTCGGAAGATGCTCAGCTGACGGGGGGTCAGCAGGGAATTCTTGTCGCTCTCAGTGTCGTAGACCGCTTTCACTTGAACCTGTGAGGGAAACATCTTGATGAAGCGCTGGACGTTCGCCTCCGGCCCCGCCATCATCACGTCGAAGGACCCGTCCTTGATGCTGACCGGTGTTCGAAGGATCAGGTGAAGACGATTTACAACCTCGAAGAAATGGTTCCTCTTGTAGGTCGCGCGAACGGTTACGGCCTTGCCCACTTTGCCAAGTGGAGTTACGTCGTGCACATCCTCGAACTCACGCAGTTCATCGATCCATGTGGTTATGTCATTCACGTGGACCCGCATGTCCACAAGCATCCCATCGTCCACAAGCGAGTAGCCCAGGACGTCGATCCTTGTTTCCGGATGCCTCTTGGCCATCTCGGGGTGCCAGTATGGCAGCGGAAGAGATACGCACAATTTGCAAACAGCGAGGTGACCTGATTGCGCCCCGGCATTAATGGTGGATTTCTTCTTGCCTGCTTTTGCCGTCGTTCTTCTGTCCATTTAGGTGACGATGGGCGATTGTACATGTCTATTTATTCGTGTTGTAGGTCGCTATCCTCACTTCCCGCAACGTGACCGACCCCTTCGGAGTGAGATTTCGTTTCCATTCGGGGCACCCAAGTTCGAAGAGGTCCGCTCAGGCTTCGAGCCAAATCAGAAGGTGTTCGACGGCCCCAGGTCTTCTGGTTCCGAAGGCTCAAGATCGGGTCCCAGGAGAGGAGGCGTAATGACCTTGACACCGGAGTCGAGGTTGAATCGCTCTACCACCTCGATGGCCGGCAAGATCTCACAACCGTGATTCAGCAGTCGCATGGCGCGCTTGTGCAGGTCTGGCGAGACTTCTCCAACGGCGTTCTCCACCAGGACCACGGCAAACCCCAGCATCAGTGCCTGTTGAGCGGTCGATAGGATGCCAGAATGAGATGCTGTTCCGGTAAGGATGAGCGTGCGTATGTCGTAGTTCCGAAGCACGTGTTCCAGTGGGGTGTCAAGGAAGATCGATGAGGTATGCGCGGGAATGATGAGATCTGATTCATCGGGCGTCAGATCAGGCACTATCTTCCACTCCGTTGCCCCCATCCGCATCCATCCCCTTTGATGGCTCGCATCTCCCCCCTGGGGATCGTCCTCATTCCTTGGATCTGACCACTTGCTAGGGATGCTATGGTATTGATTGTACACAATGGGCACTCCGGTCTTGTGCGCTGCATCGACGAGATCGCGAATCGTGGGCAGGATGGTCCTCTTGTTGCGAACGCCTTGCACTATCCCGTTTTGCATGTTCAGCACGAGCAGCGCTGGATGATCGAATGTACGGACCCCGTCAAATTCCGCCGAAATCACTTTTCCCTCAGATATTGCGACCATGGCGAAGTACTATGGGCGAGAGGGTAGATAACCTTTACACACTAAATTGTGTCCAAATTTGGCCCTTCCAAGATACGGCGCCCCATATCCCCAGCCCTCGCATTCATCTCTCGTCTTGCGCAGGATGCGCAGACAACCCTACAGGATAATGCATTGCTTCGGTGCAGATAGGTAGCCGCGGTTTGCCCGCTTCCTCCCTGTGCCGAGCTGAGGGGATCTCCCATCATCTCAAGGCGCATCCCGCTCCGGGGAGATCCCCTGACAGCAAGAGAATGAGCGACAGCCAGGAACGGATTCGACGGGCGTGCGCTCGGCGAACCGGAGTGGGAAGGGGCTTGTCGATAGTTTTAATATGTGGCATCTATCTCGGATTCCATGGCCCAGCAGCAGTATTCACCGCCACCTCCGCCGGGACAGTACCAGTATCCACCCCAGCCTCAGGCGCCACCGCCTCAGGCATATCCTCCTCAACAGGGGTATCCACAGCAAGGAGGCTATCCGCCTGTTCAACCTCAGCCCTACTATGCGCCCCCACCTCAAGCCCCGCCGCCGAAGAAGAGTCACACCCTCCTGATCGTGATAATAGTGGTTGTGGTCGTCGTGATCGTATTGGTGATCGTTGCAGCGGCATTGATTGGTTCTGGCAACAAGAGCAATTCGACCCAGACCATTATTGCAAGTGGGACTGTTTACAACCTCAATGCTGGCTACTATGAGTCGGTGGGCCCAGTTGACCTAACCTCGAGCTCCTCTTGGACCATAGCCGGCACGTTCACAGCTTCTAATGGGATTACTGTTTATGTGCTGACTTCAAGCCAATACGCGGCTTGGGGGCAATCCGGATCTCCAAGTTCCTACTACTGGACGTCTGGAGCGGATGTTGTTTCTGGAGCCTTCAACACAAACCTCCCATCGGGCACCTACTACTTCATCTGGATAAACCCGAATCTCACACTAACGACCTCAGTTGACATCACCTCGGCCGTCACGGCTACCCCTTAGGTTTTGTCAGGAAGCACGTAAGGATTCCCTCAGCCCCTGAAGGACACACCATCAGCAGAGTGACTGCTGTCCGGTGGTACGAGTAGTGCCAGCCATGATGTTCGCAGGATAGTGCGCAATGACCAAGGCTGGATCGACTAGCCCTGGGGAGTCGGTTGGGGTCGGTCCTGGTCGTCCGGTCAACGCCCACGGTGGCAAAGGAATCTGCAAATAGTACGAAGTCGTTCTAGCTAGCGTGACCCCAGGGAAGGGGTAACGGGTCGACTTTGAGAGGGTGTAGAATCGGGCTGGAACTGCTTGTCTGTGCCTTGGTCGCCCTGATGGTGACCAGCGGCATCAGTCTCGATGCCGCTCTGCCGGCGGGCGAGAGCAGTGAAGCTAAGATCACCAACGCGACCCATACTCTCAGCCCCCTTCTCCTATCTACAGGCTTCACGCAGCTCCGCGGCGTGGACCGAAGCGGCACAGAGTACATGTGCATCGATGGATACGGGTACGGTGACGGGCCCTACAACCTGACCAGCGTTCAGGCGATCCGGAGCTGGAACGTGACGGCGGTCCGAATACCTCTCAACGAGGACTGCTGGCTGGGCATCAACGTGAACGGCACTACGGCCGCAGCATGGAGCGGGGCGGGTTACCGGGCTTACATCGTCACATACGTGGACCTGCTGGAATCGCAGGGCATCCGTCCGATCCTTGACCTTCACTGGAACGCTCCAGGCACTAACAAGTCCACCGGACAGGAGCCCATGGCCGATGAGAACCACGCCCTGGCATTCTGGGCAAGCGTGGCATCCACCTTCCGCAACGATAGCCTCGTGATCTTCGATCTCTACAACGAGCCCTACGGAATCTCCTGGAGCTGCTGGTTGAACGGCTGCTTCCAGACCAACACTAACCCGGGGTGGCAGACCGCCGGGATGCAGCAGCTTCTGGATGCGGTCCGTTCGGAGGGAGCCGACACCCAGCTCGTGATCCTTGGGGGACTGAACTGGTCGAACGACGAGTCCGGCTGGCTCTCCCACGAACCGACCGACCCGGCTGGCCAAGGCCACCTAGGGGTAAGCCTCCACATGTACTCGAACAATGCTTGCGCGAACGCGAAATGCTGGAACACCACTCTGCTCCCGATACTCAACGCGGGAATCCCGCTCATCACCGGGGAGATGGGAGAATATGACTGCAATGCCTCGTTCATCGAGAGTTACTGGGCGTGGGCCGACCCGCTGCACGTCTCCTATCTTGGCTGGACCTGGGACGCTTGGAACTCGTGCAATGGTCCGACGCTGATCGCCTCCTACAACGGCACCCCGTACAAGGTATACGGAACAGAGTTCCGTGACCATCTGAGGGGCTTCGCGGTGCCACCAGCCTCGCCACCCAGCGTTCCGGTCTGGGAGGAGGTTCAGTCAGGCAATGCAATGGTGAAGGTGAACTGGAGCGCTCCTGCGAGCGACGGGACCTGGCCGATAACTGACTACCAGGTCGCGTGGGGAATTAGCCCCAGCAATCTCGACCAGAACCTCTCCACCACATCCATGGAGCTGACCGTGCAACCTCTCACCAACGGCCAGACCTATTACTTCGCCGTCCGGGCGGAGAACGAGGTAGGATATGGTCCCTGGACCTCGCCCGTCGCGGGAGCTCCCAGGGTGCCAAGTTTGACCGTCTCACTCTCTGCCTTCCCGAACCCCACAACCTACGGCCAGACGACATACCTTAACTCCACCGCGACAGGTGGCGCACCTTCGTATGCATACGCTTACACCGGGCTGCCGTTCGGATGTGTCACCGCCAACGTCTCGTCCCTGGTCTGCGTTCCTGACGTCACAGGTTCATTCACAGTCCGAGTCTTTGTCAACGATTCCGCTCACGATTCCGCGACCGCCACTGTGGATCTCACTGTCAACACCCCTGTCAATTCCCTGACAGACGTGGCAGTGAGCCCCGTGTCGGTCACGCTGGCTTATGGCGGCAACGAAGTCTTCGTAGCCACTCCAACATGCACTGAGACCTGTCCCGCGGGCATGACGTATTCATGGACTCTGACGAACTACCATATTGGCTCGATCAACGCGACCACCGGCACCTCGGTGACATTCAATGCCGGTAGCGTTGCAGGTACGGTTGGCATCTTCGTCAACGCCACGCTCACTGGGGTCACCGAGCGCAGCTCGGCCATTATCACCGTCGGGACCACAGCTCCCGTTCTGACCTCGGTCGAAACGGGCCCCGGAGGACTTTCAATAGTTTCAGGCGGCAGAGAGACCTTTGCGGCCATTCCAACGTGCACGGCCACATGCCCGTCAGGCATCACTTATGTTTGGGCTCTTACGAACGCCGTTGTGGGCTCGCTCAGCGCGGACACCGGTAGCGAAGTTATCTTTACCGCTGGAAACACATCGGCAAAGGGCGGGATCTTCGTCAATGCCACCCTCAATGGGATCACCAAGACTGGTGAAGGTCTGATAACAGTGACGGCGACAACAGTCGTCCTGGATTCAGTGTACGTGAGCCCTGAAGAAGCCTCGATCTCTACTGGCGCCTCTATGACATTCATCGCCACTCCAGAGTGCAATGTCGGCTGCCCCTCGGGCATCGCCTACACGTGGTCGAACGATGATAGTGTCCTGGGCACGCTCTATCCCAACACCGGCAACATGGTGACCTTCACTGCGGGCAGCTCAACAGGGGAAGCCGCGATCACCGTGAGCGCAACGCTGAACGGAAAGACGGTCTCACAATCAGCCGAGATAATCGTTACCACCTCTTCATGCACAGGGACTTGCAACACCTGCGGTGATTGCGGAACCAGCTCGTTCAATACAATGCTCTACGCACTTGCCTGCGCGGCGATGTTCACCGCCGTTGCGGTCGTGCTTTGGCTCCTTATGTTCCGTGGTCGAAAGGGGCACCCCGAGTCTGTTCCTGATCCAAATCTTCCAGATTTTCCTGTTGACGTGCCTCCCTCAACTCCACCACCTTAAGTTTAGGGGGTCCTCAGCATCTTCGCTCCCGTGAAGCCTTATCTGAGGGTCATCTCGGCCATTCAGGGGCATCTGAGGAAAAACCGGAACTCGGAAATAGCTCCGAGTTGTTTGGTCGGGCATGGCCTCTGGTCAAGGGAAGGGCACGTTCAGTTGCCCAAACTGCGGAAACCCCATACGTGCTGGAGGTAGGTTCTGCAACAAGTGCGGCATGAACATACCGAACGGACCAGCAGGATCATACTCTGGGACCCATGCTGACCAGAAGACTGACACGGGCAAGGCTCACGAGCATATCGCTCGCCTTCGTGCTGAGGAGAAGAAGTATCAGAGATTGATCAGCAAGGGGGACGAACAGTATCTGCCGGACCTCGCCCAGGTGCTCTTCGACCTGGGCAAAGCTCTTCATGCCAACCGAGACCTGACAAGGGCGATCAATAGCTATCGTAATTGCGAGGGGATCCGCAGGAAACTGGTCAACGACGGGAAAGATGAGTTCCTTCCTGATCTAGCCAAGGTGTTGGGAAACCTGGGTGCTATCCTGTATGATCAGAACAACCTGGATGAAGCGATCAACAACTACCGCGAGTGCGAAACGATACGCCGGAATCTGGTCCACGCAGGGAAGGTTGAGTTCCTTCCAGACCTTGCCAAGGCCCTGAACAACCTTGGTATCGCTCTCGCAAAACATGGAGAGCTGGACGGGGCGATCACTGTCTATCGAGAATGCGAGGAGATCCGCAAGGGACTGGTTGCCCGGGAGGGAGAGCAATACCTTCCTGACCTGGCCTACGTCCTGAATGGGCTCGGCATGGCCCTCTATAACCAGGGGAATGTGAAGGAAGCTATTGCCACGTATCAGGAAAGTGAGAGGATCTACGGGGACCTGGTCAATCAGGGGATGGTCCAGTATCGTCCCCATCTCAGCAGGGTCCAGAACCACATTAGCGCAGCATCTTCAAGCCTGCCGAAGGTGGAGGAGACTGCCGCAGAGCCGGAACAAACCCAGGAAGGAGGGGGACAAGGAGAGGCTGCTGTCGGTTCGTCGGAGCAACAACCTCCACCTGAACCCGCCGCAGTGCCCACACCCTCAACGCCACCAGCGTCTCCTCAGCCATCTGAGCCCACTCCTCCACCCACTCCTGCACCCACTCCTCCAGCGGAACTCCCCCCATCCCCGCCGCCCGCAACTACCCATCCATCAGTCGGAGGGTTTTGTCCCTATTGTGGAAGAAAGGCAAAGCCGGATGCGATCTTCTGCCGGGCTTGCGGCAAGCAGCTCGAACCGCTTGATTGAGCGCCCCCAAACGGGTCTCAATTCGCCTGGAGGCCCCCTCATGAAAACTGTTGAGTACGGATATTATTTCCGCTAGGGGTGGAGTTTGAGGAGGGTTGTCCCTTTCGCCTCATGCTAATGCCTCCACCTGGCGCATGTGCAGCCCCAGTAGGACCTCTGGTGGAAGCTTGCGC